>Ga0325414_1007116_pt1 | contig 11882 bp, 11 predicted proteins | sample PopdelMetagenome_8_FD_206183 | JGI IMG/M metagenome (GOLD analysis project Ga0325414, IMG submission 206183) | Populus deltoides microbial communities from Bellville, Georgia, United States - Leaf-PdKOR-R3 | ecosystem: Host-associated > Plants > Phyllosphere > Phylloplane/Leaf | place: USA... | reverse complement strand
ATGATTGATTTTACGAGTATTTATTTTTATTATCTTATAATTAAGTAAAAAATATCTTAAAAAATAAATTTCTTAAATATAGTGGAGTCCATCATCCATATTACAAATTTGATGGGTTAACCCGTAAATCCCGGGTTGATCAAATATGTTGATGTCTTAATATTAAAAAAAATTATTTTAATTTTTTTTAAAGTCAAATAATGTTTTTTTATGGATTATCTGAATTGTTTTTGGATTTGTCAAGCTGACTAGATTATATTGGAACAACTTTCATACAGTTTAATTTTAAATCTAAATTATATAAAAAATTGGATTGAGAAATTTCAAAATTAATTTATTAAATCAAGTTTCATAATAATACTGAATAGTTTATATATTTTTTTTATTAATCTGGGATTTTTTTTCTCGAGCCAGAGTGCCGCCATTTAAACTAGGATATACTAAAGGGACCTCTAAGCAGTCTGAAATATTATTAAGTTAATTAATGACTTACTACATAGCTGCAGAACATCATCTTCATCCAATATTAGAAGCAATTACAAAAAAAAAAAAAAAAAAAAAAATTCCCTCAATTTCACTTTAATTGCCTTACGATCTTTCTAATTTAAATAAATTTTAGAACATGAATGTAGTGAGAGTGTGAGACTCGCCTATTAAAGATGATGTAATAATGATGTTATTAATCACTGCCAGAGTATTTTTAAGAAAAGATTGTTTTTGTTTTTTAAATCCACTGTAACAATAATTACGTACAGTTATTTTTTCAAATGTTAAATTAGTGATCTGATGTAGTTTTAGATAATTATGATGAAATAGACAGGGATAATGATGTTTATTAGAACAAAAAAAAAAATGTTTCGAATATATGAATGAGTTAGACTAGTAGGATACCTCTCATTCTCTCCTTCCTTCCGAGCCAGCTCTTGTTGTTGATTCATCTTACGGATCGTCTTTCTTATTACTATTTACTCTTGGATTTTGTATTTATTTCTTCACTTGTTTTCCTTTTCGAACACAAGCACTCAATTCTCTCTTTCTCTCTTCTCCAAATCCACATATCTTCATCTGCCTGATTTCTTTTTCCGCGTAGTTGATTTAATTATTTAGTCTTGACGTAGAGGGTGCAATGTCAGCAGATTTTAACGTGATATGTGGATTAATGTATGAGGCTGAAGCAGCTAGTCAGAAGGATACCAGTGTTGATTGTAATGGTGACAAGAATGATGATGGTCCTGTCAATGCTGGAGCTGATCAGGTTGGGGAATTGAAGGGTGATGGGGTGGAATCTGAGTCCAAAACCGGTGTCCGTGACGATCAAGAAAATATTCAGGCAAGGGTTTTGCTTCTTTTTCTTTATTCGTATTTTGTACTCATTAATTGAAATAACAATGGTTTCTTGAATGCAATGTGTTTGCTAGTAGAATTGCTTGGAAAAAGAGATTGATACTTTGAATGAATATCAAACATGTATAACGAGTAGAATTGCTCTGAAAAAGATGCATACTTTGAATATCAAACAGCTGTTAAGGCGAGTTTGTTCTTTTCATTTGCTCGGAGTCGGAGGAGATGCCATTCAGGATTTTGGATTATTTTTCTGTGGGTGAGAAGGTCCCTCCGAGCTGTTCTTCGGCATAGTCTCAACGTAGGGTAGCGTTATTCTAGGAAGGTTTTCTTTTGTATCTGTGGTTGAGCTGCTGGTCTGAGTAATGAGGGGTGAAGATTTTTTTTGTTCTCTGTTTCCATGTGCTGATAAATCTACAATATCATTGTGAATTTATCCTTTAATTAAACTAACTATTTATATTTTAAACAGTCTGCGGAGGAGGAGAGGGAAGAAAAGCCGGTGGCAATCTTGGAAGATCCAGATGTAGAAGGGAACAAACAGGAGTTAATTAATCACGATGAACTCTCAAATGCAGGTAAGTTGATAACTGCAATCAAGAAATAAATTTCTGTTTTGTTTTAATTTTTGTTGTTTATGGTTACCACTTCCTTTAAGCTTAGGAATAACTGAACTCTAAAATGCATTTTCAAACTTGTTTTCTTCACTGCTCCCATTTTTGCTTTGATAGTTTTTATCATCACAACGGGGCTGGTTTGTTTTTTTTTTTTTTTTTTATCTCAAATGATGGTTCATAGCTTTTGAACTAATTGGTGTTCTTTACTTCACTTTTCGGCTGAAAAGTGGCAGAAGCTCAGGAATACCAATCCACTAGTGTGGATGTTGCTGAGTCTGAGCAAAATCGATCAAGTAATGACGAGGAGGAAAGCAAATTTAATTTGTCCATTGACATAAAAGGAAATGAAGATTCTCAGGCCGTAGTTATCGATGGTGTTCATAATTATTTGGGTTTGCATTTGGATCAGCAGAGTGACCCGGTGGAATTGAACAATACTGATGATGTTGCAGAATCCGAGCCCAATCAGTATAGGAATGATGATAAGAAGATTGAGGAAAGCAAATTAGGTTCGAAAGATTCTCAGACTGTAGTTAGCAAGGGTCTTCATAATAGTTTGGACTTGTATCGGGAGAATAAACCGAAGGAATTGACGAATGGTGATGATTTTACTGAACCCAAACCAAAACCATCTAGCAATGATGGGGAGAAAGTAGGGTTAGAGGAGAAAAGCAAATTGGACTCAGTCATCCAATTAGACGAAGACAAATTATCTCAGCCTGTTGTTATCAATGGTGTTCATGATAATTTGGATTTGAACCAGGAGAAGGAACCGTCTGAATTGATCAATGATGTTCCCCTGAAAGATTCTGGTGAGGCGTCTGGGGATTCTCTCGAGCAGAACTCGGAAACAGCCCCAGTTGTGGCTGATGAAATACTGGAAGCAGAATCTGATGAAGGTCTTTTATCCGATGGAAATAGAGAAGGTTTATCTGCTGGTCATGCTCAAGATACTGTTGCAGAAACTCAGGTTGTTGATAGCCTGGTTGATGCCAAACAAAATTTGTCTGAGAACTCTTCCGAAAATGTTGAACTCGGAGCAACTTCTGATGCTGAAACTGGTAAGAGTTTTCCAATTGCTAGTGATAATGGTACATCAGGAGACGCAACAAATCACATCATCAAGGATGCTGTGCAATCAGAGGTGCTGGCTGCCAATGGCCTTGGTATTCATAAAGAAGGCTTGCTTGTCAACCTGGAAAGTGCTTCACAAACTGTTCTTGTAAATGACTTTGTTCATGCCAGTCAAATGACATCTGAGCCTAGTCATACCTTGGAAATCAGCATGGAAGTGTCCTCCGATGATGTTGCATCTGTTAAAAGTTGTGAAAGCTTCCCAATTTCTCCTAGCAATGATGATATGGTGGCAGAACTAGCTGTCGGAATTAATGATTCTCTATCAGTGGAAGATACAAAGCTATGTGATATTGCGAGAACAGAGACGGAGGTTGATAGCTTACATGCTGATGATAGTGGAATTACTGAAGTTGATGCAAAAGTAGAAGCTGGAGTTGATAATGGCCCTGCTTATGATGTGAAGCCAGATATTGGGACTGTTTCCCCTTCCATTGAACCAGAAGAGAAAGTATCTTCAAGCAGCCCTGCTAATGATGTGAAGCCAGATATTGGGACTGTTTCCCATTCCATTGAACCTGAAGAGAAAGTATCTTCAAGCAGCCCTGCTAATGATGTGAAGCCAGATATTGGGACTGTTTCCCCTTCCGTTGGACCTGAAGAGAAATTATCTTCAAGCAGCCCTGCTAATGATGTGAAGCCAGATATTGGGACTGTTTCCCCTTCCATTGGACCTGAAGAGAAATTATCTTCAAGCAGCCCTGCTAATGATGTGAAGCCAGATATTGGAACTGTTTCCCCTTCCATTGAACCTGAAGAGAAAGTATCTTTAAGCAGCCCTGCTAATGATATTGGGACTGTTTCTCATTCCATTCAACCTGACGAGAAAATAGATATTGTTGCTGCTGAGGTGGGGAAAGGAGCTTTGAAAGTAGATGTTGCTGAGGTGAGGAAAGGAGCTTTGAAAGTAGATGTTGTTGCTGAGTTGAAGAAAGGAGCTTTCGATGTCACCAAGTTTTCAAGATATGATGAAAATAACAAAGAAAAGGTAAAACATGATAAATTTAAAGTTGAGAAGAGTAGTAAAAGTCGGGACGCTATTCAACCTCAAATCCAAATGAAAAAGTTTGGGGACCAAAAGAATCAGACCGCTAAAACTAAAGGGCATGCAAAACCTGCTGCTTTGGAGAATGGTTCACTAACTGTTGGTGGAAAGTATTGGATTGAAGAGCCAAGACAAGATGAGAATAAGCGGATTAAGGCGGAAGAAGAGTTGGCTAGGAAGGCAAGACAAGATGAGAATAAGCGGATTAAGGCGGAAGATAAGTTGGCTAGGAAGGCAGAGGAATTGAGAGAGGAAAAGGAAGCAGCCATGTTAAAGGAGCAACGGAGATTGGAGGAGAATGCCAAAGCTAAAGAGGCAATGGAGAGGAAGAAACGAATGGCAGACAGGGCTCAAGCCAGGGCTGCACTAAGAGCGCAGAGGGAAGCTGAGCAGAAAGAGAAGGTAAATTACACTGACATGACATATTTGGTCAAAATATTTTGGTTTGCTAAATTTTTTATTTTAGCTGTTTTCCCTATTTCTTTGACGTGAAATGTATTGATACGTTAGAATTTTGTCCCATCCCTTTTGTGAATTAACGTTTTGTGAACCATTCTTTCGTGCAGGAAAGGGAGAAGAAGGCAAGGAAGAAGGAAAGGAAGAGGGCAGCAGTAGAGGATACTAAAGATATCGATGAGATTGAATCTTCTCCTAGTTCTGAAACTCCTATTGAAATGGAGGAGTCTGAAAGAACAGAAAAACCTGTGACAAAGAGGCGTCAAAAGCCATCAGAGTTTGCAAAGCAGACCAAGTATAAATCAATGCCTCTGCCGCTTCGCAACAGGGGTAAGAGAAAGAGGCAGACATGGATGTGGGCCTTTCTCTCACTGCTTGTTGTTATCGCCTTGTTTTTTGTGGGGAACAGCGGCTTCTTTCATGTTATGCTGCAAAGGTCTGGCATCTAAATACACACATATTCATTAGATAATCACAGAGAGGTTTCCTATAGATATTTAATTAAGCAATTCTTTGTACTCTTCCGGTGTTTCCATCTATCCGAGTTTGCTTTATTTACTCTCTGGGTTTTACTTCCACACAACCCATTGACATGTGGTCTTTTCTGTTATATGCCAACATTAACATAAATCATCTGCTATTGAGTTTATTTATTTAGTTTGATACAAAATAATAAGCACAGTATTTGTGAATTCTGCTGCCTTTTTTGACCAAAGTACAAACCTGGGTTGTATTCTGATCAGAAGTCAAGGCTTCATTACAATCAGCTGAAGCCAAGACAGTAATTGCTCTGAACTGCTTTAACATCGTACATGTTACTCCCAAATGTACCAGAATTGAAATCGTTTTGTTGGTGGATTTGCTTCGGTGGAAGTGTGATAGGTAAGAGTTTCAACCTGTAGTTCTAACCATGCCCCATCTGGGCATACATTGTTTGCTTAGTGGATGTCGATCCAGTAAATATCTCGAGGAATTTCAAACTCAATGCATCTTCCCCCACTCTTGTTAAAATCAGGAAATGGCGTGACAATTGCAACACGAAAAATTAGATCAACGGAAGAAAAAAAACACTTCATGGATATTAGTCTTGTCATCACGATCTCTGCATTCTGAAATCCACTGACATCAATCCCGCTCCCTATGTAAAGCAAGACAACTAGAACTAGAAATGCAGTTGAATATTGCATCATACCACACATAGATGGCATAGCTTTTCATGCAAGAATCTTCCAGCCAAACCAAGAAACCACAAGGGCAACTCCAACTCGTCAGGCACAGCTATGCTATTGTACCACTGCACAGGTGCATCACTAATCAAAACTAAACTGGGTGGGAGGAAGGGATTTGATACAAGTACACCAGAGTTTTCTCGAGAAAACAAGAGACATCCCCCCAGCTAAGAACTGCCCTCATTGTATAGCTTAAAACCCATCAAGCCCCCCAGTGAACCAAAAAAAAAAAAAAATACATTAATCTGTAACAGCTAATGTAATGTAAAGCAGTAGATTCACATCGTCGTCTTTATGTGGACATTGGTCAGCTTTATTCTCTTTGTATTTTATTTGCAGAATTGGTGCAATGAAGAAGAAAGTACGAAATTCTATGTCAACATACCATTACAAAGGCAGCCACTGAATCATCAATAGATCTTTACACAATTATATGTCATCGACTGCCACGCATAATTTTACGTTGAAGTCACTGCTCTTTGGATGAAGATTGAAGAAATTAACTTCAATTAAAAGGTTCCACGTGTGCATAAAATGTTAGTGCATGGTTATTATATGATACAAGCATGAGGTTTTTTTTTTTTTTTTATCAAGACGACCACACTTGGATAGAAGATCAAAATCCAACCAAACAAAAAAAATGCATTCCAGCGGGAAAAAAATGTAGTCTTGCGGGCTGAAGCAATTTAATGCTACTCAATTAACACGTCTAGAACTATCAGGCCTTACTACGATCTTCCACTGCTAACTGGTTTCATCAAACCTCATTCCTGCTCCATTGCTTGCCCCTGCAAGAATCTTGGGTCGCCATCTGATTTGAGGGGAAAAAGTGTAAGAATTTTAGAGAAACTACAGTGCATAAATCACCAGGAGGATCAACTAATTGTCAGCTGCTTCATTAGTTTAAATATATTAACTGACGAGTCTAAAGCATTTGAGTCCAACCAAAGCCTTCCATGCACATGCTTTAGACTCCAAGTTGAACTGTACATTTAATTGTATTTCAAGCCATCCAAAAATAAAAAATAAAAAATGCCCCACTTACAGGTACTTCCCAGAAAAAGGGTTCGCATCTATTTAAGAAGAGGGGTGGATCTCAATTAAATGGAGTATATCTATGCATTTAGTAAATAAAAGGATGACCCAGAGAGTGAAGGAAACATTATACTTTTTCCTAAATGCAAGAAAACAATGATTACTATTAGCCTCCCATTAAAATGAACCGCTTAAACACAGGATATTGCCATCTTCAAAGAAACAAAATACACAACAAGAAGCAATGATATCTAAATTGCACATGTATTTATTACCACTTTCTCCATCAGATGCATCTGCGAGCCTTGCAATTGCATCAACAAGTGCTTGTTCATGCTCCTGCATCATAAAAACCATTCAAGTCTGCAGTTCTAGAAAACTAACAGTTAAGTCTGCACTCAGCATGACATACAAATCTACTTACTTTTAACATCCTTTTTGCCTTCTCAAGGTCAAGAGGATCAGGATAACTGACACCAAAAACCCTCTCCACCTGTTTAAAGTTTCAATGGAAAATGAACAAGTTAATGTTTACACATAACAAATGTAACAGATTCCAAGCTATTTCACGCACCTCCTTAACTAGGGACTCTGTGTTGAGCAATTCGATGTTGTCAGAAAATTTCCTTGCAATACCATTCTGTGTTAGAAGAAATTCTCTTTTTGATTGATCATTAGTGGATGCCCTCCTTCTTACAGAACTTGAATTAAAACCTCCATGGCTCATGGATTTTTTTATCATGTGCCTTGGCCCACCACGAGAAATTCCAGGATCATCACCTTCCCAACGAATGTCCTCTGGAGCCATCTGTAAGAAAAAATATATGGACCATTCTTTTTTAAAACAAAAAAAAAAAAACAAGTAAAAGATATATAAAACCAACCGATATTCAAATGGAAGCCACACTACTAAAAATTACAGAAACATCTAACAGAAGGATATGGTCTGATGCAATTTCAGGCCAACCCTCCCCCACCCCCAACAAGCTTTCCTAGTTTTTTTTCCATTTTTTCTTAAAACAGTATCAACCTAAAAAACAAATTGCCATTCCTCATCAACTCCAAAACATGACTCAAGGGTAATAAAGATAACTAAGATCCCAAACAACCTTGTGCAAACAAAGTTGGAGATGGGGATTGAATGAACTAAACTGATCAGCAAAAAATCTCTCTAAAAGAGTAATCAGCTTTTAAAGAAAAAGTAGAAACCCATTCATCAATAGCCCCATCTTCAACCTACCACTAAACTCATTGGTCACCAGCCATATCAATCCCAAAACAAGATTCCAACCTCAGAACATATTTTTTTGCACAACACAAGGTGCACATTTTGCATGCATGTGAAAATAATCTTCGTGATGATGCACTGATCTATAAATTCAATCGACTTCGAGTAAAATGGCTGCTGCACAAAGATGGAAGCTAAGGAAGCAGGAGCACAAGTATTTTAGCTCGTGTGAAATACTATAAACTTACCTCATTGAGATCAACCCATTCCCACGTCTCATTTTCTGTATTCATATCATAGACCAAAGCATGCCTGCCCTGTAAATTATCAAAATCTAGTCACTACAGCTGAACATCCACCAAATAAACTTATTAAAAACAGGGAACATGCAGAGAATGGGAACAGGAAAGTATCTGTGTTGTAATCAGCATACAAATTAACAAAATATGTTAACACAGAAGAAATTTAAAAAGAATAATGGTGAATTGAAAATGAAGGAGTCATATTTCTTCACATGGGGGGACATCCTCAGGTGCAAAAATAAAGCCTTGAACATGCCATTCCTTTCTGGACATGCCAAATCATTAACTTGTTACCAACATTCCTTCATTCCAAGATGCTACTCAATAGTAATTATGAAACATGCCTTTTAAAACCCGTAACATACCTCGGTAGGGTTATAGCGAGTTATGACAGCCTTATAGAAGTTGTTGTCCTCAGGCCATCTTGTCCACACTTCTTTTCCAATTTCTTTGTCATCATAGGCGGAACCATGGTTGGTGAAATGCTGATTTCTGGGAGGACCTGTCGGATGCTGCATAGAATTGTGTCAAGAATTAATTCGGGTATGGTTGACCCAGAAAAAGAAAATGGAAGGAGAAAACCCAAGTAGAAGCAATTCACTTTTACGGTTATATAACAAAAAAAAACAGCATCCTAAACTCTTCAGTTTGCAGCTGAAGATGATGAATGCATGGATTAAGGTATTGATTAAGGTTATAAAGACAGTGTCATCACATGAAATACTAAAGAAAATACCATTAGGAATGTCTTCTGTTTTTTACGGGATGCTGAAACAGTGGGACTAGGAAAAACATCATGAACAGACTGAGATGCATTGAACCTGGGAGCTCGCTGGCCGCCTGCCTCTCTCCACTCCCTACACCATTACTGAGACTTTAGCCATTGCATACTAGTTATTCTGATCACCAAATTTTAGTAAACTCATAAAGCATTCAAACCTTATCTTTTGAATGATATCATCTCTATTAACCAATGTCAAGATCTCTCTGTGTTCATCATCTGACACCCTGAGCTCTTTCCTAAGTTCTGTAATTAAACCCTCCTTATCCTGAAAAAAAGACATTGCGGAACATCTAAACTTGATCAGAATAAGAATATCTTCCCTTGTGTTTGATAGGGGAAAAATAATTCTCAAGTATCAAAAGATACACCAACAGAGAAAGTCAATACCCAACTAAGTTGATCAGATTGAGCCTTAAAAGCACGAAGTACAGCCCTATAAGCTTCTTGTTCAAGGTGATGAATTTGAGCCTCCATGTCAGCTTGCACTCTAGAATATGTTGCAGAAATTACAGCAGATTGTCCACTTCCTGAAATTCTTACTGCTCTTACAACTCTATTTTGATCTGATGGCGGGATATCATCATCAGTACCTGCATTGTTCCAGACAAAAGGTACATGACATCATAGCCCAAAGAGCCATGAACCACAAAACTCAAAAAAACTAAACGATGCTCCTCTAATAGATAGTTTTTAAGTCAAATTCATCCAGACATCCATAATTCAACTAATATTTTGACTATATAATCTTCATAAAACATGTCAGATTCACACATAATAACATTATAAGTTCAAAACATTTTGATATAAATATGAAAGTGTTTCTTTCACTTAAAATTCTACAGGCACATGATTACATGTTCAAAAACATTTAGAAGAAACGCAAAACTGGCACGATAACCAGAATCAAATTCTAATGCTAATTGCATCCCAAAAATAATCAAACTCTGAAAATCCAACTCAATCTCTGAAATGAAGACTTTATTACACATTCAAAACCTAGTTCCTCTAAAACCCACGTCCAAAACACCCTCTAAGTCACAAACTCACCAAAACAGCAACACCCAATTAAGTTTGTGAAATTTAAAACCCTAGGCCACAGAAACCAAACCCACATAATTCTGAAAAAAAGATTCAGCAATACCCAATAAAAGAACAGACTTTATGTCGAATACAAGGTAACAAAAGCAGTTCAGAAAATAAAAAATAACATAAAGAAAGGAGAAAAAGGGACAGAAAAAGAAAACATACCACTACTGTCTGAAACTTCATATTCCATAACAAGACGAATCACATGAAAGATGCAATTTTTCCTATTGCATTTCAATCAAGAATTCAAATTTGAGAGACTTTTTCAAAAACAAGAAACGGGTTTCTTCAAATTCTTAAGGGAGAGACAGGGTTTAAATGGGTTGAGAGAGCAGAGGGAGGGAGGGAGGGAGAGGCAAAGGAAACGACTTTTTAGTTTTTATAAACGCCTTGGTCTGTAGTAACGGTGGATTGGGTTTTTCTGACTTTGAGACGATAAATGATAGAAAAATAAAAATATAAACAAAAGTAAGCCTTTTGTTGTCATTAGATATTTAGTGGTGAAGAGAAAATTAAAAAATAAAATAAAAGAAATGGGTAACATTGAAAGTTTTTGAAATAAAAAATCAATTAAAATAAAATAAAATAAAATAAAATTGGGATTTTTTATATTATAAAATGGTAAGATAATCTTAATTTTAATTGCTGCAAGTTTCAATGTTATTTCATTTATAAAAAATTGCTGGATTTGGAAAAGGTAAACACACTCTCGTGTACATCATACGTGTCTATTTTTTGAAATATTAAATTAGAAAAAAGTTACATGTGAGAATGCAATTATTGCTGATGAACCAAAAGTAGAGAAACAATGGCTATTCAAATACTCAATTTTTTTTTTCTAAAACATAAATCACAAAAGGAAAATGATTTTTTTGTTCCTAAACTAGTTTTTTAAATTTGTACTGAATTGGAAAAACATACTTTAGAGGTTCTTTACAGTTTTGTTTTGCAAGTTTGTTATTGTTTTTAATGAAAAAAAAAACATGAACAATATAATTTATTTTGTATATAAATATTTTTTTAGCAAAGTAAAACATGAAAATTATATTTTTTATATTTAGTTAGTATAATAAATTTAAAATAAATGATTTCTTTTTTTAAGCTAGCAATAAAACTTTTTATGATAATTTTTAATTTTAAAAGATAAATATAAATATTCTACAATTAAAAAGATAATTATCATCTTCGCCTACGGATCTAATTTAACACCAAAATTTTACAATTTCACTCCTCTAATTGAAATATAATTGGATTTAAAGTTTTATATTTAAAAATTTTTCTAATCAAATTTTGGGTTGATTTGTTGTTTTAAAATGTTTTTTTGAAGTTAGACTTGTGTTTATAAGAACAAGGAGAATATTTATAAATGTTTTTTGAGTGAAAAAGTTTGCAAAAAAGAAAATTGAATTTATTATTGTGCTTTGCCAGATTCCGACATGATTATTTGAAATCCGACGTGTCCAAAGTTGAAGATTATATAGCACGACGCGCTAACCATGACGTGTTGTTGCTTTTGACCGGGAGTTGAGCCAGGCGCACCTCAACCATAGCCGAGGTTTGCTTGGGCTAACTTTTGCCTATTTTATTTTATTTTGTTTATTTTTCCCTTCACGCCACACATATAT
>Ga0325414_1007115_pt1 | contig 11883 bp, 3 predicted proteins | sample PopdelMetagenome_8_FD_206183 | JGI IMG/M metagenome (GOLD analysis project Ga0325414, IMG submission 206183) | Populus deltoides microbial communities from Bellville, Georgia, United States - Leaf-PdKOR-R3 | ecosystem: Host-associated > Plants > Phyllosphere > Phylloplane/Leaf | place: USA... | reverse complement strand
GATATTAAAGGTAAAGCCTCCATATTATCATGAAGGATAATTGATAACATGCAAATACCCAGATTTGAAGGCACTTGAGAGAGATTAATCTTCAAGAACATGAATGAAGGGTTCAAAAGATTAAAAGAATTGAGTAGTAAATTAGCTTAAAATTCAAAAAAAAAAAAAACTAATCGCATGAACAAAACATGAATTTGTACACTCTATAGGCATAGGATCCCCTAAATTTGCATTCCGAAGTTCTGTTCACTTAGAGGATCCCACAGAGATTATTTTTTTTATAGGCAGGTCCATTTCTCTCCCAAGAATTGTACAAGTTGAAGCCAGTCGTGCCTCATGAGCCACTTTGCTCCCAACCCATTACGCACGATCACTGTGCAGAAAACACAGCACACGATCACATGATATAGGGTCCCAGATGTACGGATTGATGGTGGTATTGATTTTAGGGACATATATGGGAGCCACATTATGGAGGAAGGGCCCTGCGTTGTCTTTCAAGTTCCATTGTGCATTATCATCAGCAAGAACAACAGCATGATCGACTGAACCTGAGAACAGGCAAGAAAGAAAGCCACTGAACCAGTCTGGTTTTCATGGAAGATTGTTGAACTAACACAGATTGTTGAAGTGTAATAGACGTAGAAAGACCACTGGCTAGTTTTTTACAGAATTGGTTAAACCACCCAGTTTCTTCGAATCATTTAGTTAATAAAATATAAATAAATACATCACTATTATAAATTAAATTTTTTAAAAGTTTAAAATGGTGTGAAATCTGGCAAAATTCATGAAGATTATACATGAATATCATCAAGAGATAAAAAAGATAAACCTTATGAACTGATTATCGAGCTGTTGATTCAATCAATAAATCGAGATGAACTAAACCCTTGCCAAATCCCTTGTTGGTTCGATCCTCATATTTATGTTTAGCACAATATTAACATAGTTATCAAAAATGAACAAGAGGGAGAACTTGTTATGTTTCTGATTCACTAGTTTTCTAGTCGACTCCTGGATTCAACTAGCAATTCATTTACAATTTGTTTATACTGAAATTATTTTATAATTAAGCTCAATGAAGCTTATGAGAGTTAAAAATATTAAGAAAACTTATAGGAAAAATGTAATGTACTGTAAAAATAAAAATAGAAAAAGGCAAATGCTTGTGTCAACTAGATACTTGAGCAAATTGATTTGACACCATAGTAGTAATCTGCCTACCAATCGTCACCGAGACAAGTCCTTCAAAGAGGTTGACGAGACTATGCACCATGTCGTTTTGTTGTACCCAAAGAGTGAAGGAAGTGGAATTTTGATTTTGATTTTGATTTTTTTTTTCTAGTTCGATGGATGGAAATTGGGCAAGAGGCATTGATCATTCAATAGCTAGCAGTACACTAACATTATTGATAGCACTAGCTATAGCACTATCATGTACCAATGCATTGAATTCCAAAATCGGTTTACTTTTAGTGTGTGTTCGAGTACGTGGTCCAAACTTTGTTTCCTAGCATGAAAAAGTATTAAATTGATGTATTTTTATGCTATGAAAGTTTTAGCTACTTAATTTAATTATATTTTATTATATGCTGATTATCACGAAAATAAAAGATATCATTCTATATTTGAAAAAATATATGCTTGTATCACGTGGAGGGGAGGAATTGGGAGTTTTTTTTATTTGAATTTGATACTTTTAATGTTTTGTATCATATTGAAATGATAAGTTATAATTAATTCCTCTATATTAGAGAGATTTTAAATTTTGGTCCCTCTTGTTTCAAAAATCACAATCTAGTCCTTTAATCCACTTTGAATTTTACTTCATTGACTTGTTTGTTAGTTTCAATCTAAATAATCAAAGTTCCCTTCTATTCCTAATTTCGTTTTAATCCGTGTGGTTTCCAAAAATTAATTTGGGGGTGAAAGTCAGATCTTGATTACATGAATTTCGTTAATTTTTGCATTACATCAAAGGAAGGGAAGAGGCTAAACAACTTATAAATGAAATACAAAATTCAGGAATAAAGAGAGATATTAAAAAAAAAAAAAAGACACTAATACATGATTGTGCCCAAAATATAGCAATCAGATTATAATTTTTTTAATTTAAATAATTAGTCAAATTTATTAATGCAAATATAGTTGTATATAAAATATATCATTAAACAGTTTTACCGACGAATTCATTCTGTTAATATGAGGCACGCAAACCATTAGTAAAATATTTTTATCGATAAAAATTATTGATAGAATTGAAGATGGAATTATTTTTATCGGTAAAAATTATTGAAAAAAAATTTTTTATCAGTAATTTTATTGGTTTTTCTGATTTTTTGATAGTGACATGGTTATGTGTGCACATATGCACACAATATACCTGACATATTGTATGTGAAACTTCCGATATCATTGAAATAAAAATATATAATCACTTTCAGAACAAGGGAATATCCGACTCAGTAACTCAAAGGTTCGACTCGTTTTCCATTAATAATTGCTTTAAGAATAAGTCTCCTATTACTTTCAGAATGACGACTCCATCAACTTTGCAATTTATATTTAATTAATATATATATATATACTTAATTAATTAGCCGTTATTTGAAACTAATAATATTCTAATCACTAGTAAGACAGCGAGATGTAGTAATTAATTAAGTATTGGATTGGGATATAATGTTACTTAATTCTTAATCAATTGGGTGTGTGTACTTTGTTTGCATCACTAATTACTTGCCGGCGTGGATCCTCAAGGAACAATAATGGAATTAACAAAGATATATATATATGGATCGAGATCAGCAGATCATGAAATGCTAATGCATATCATTATCAAATAATTTGTAATGTAATGTGACAACATGGTATCTAGCTAATGAGATATTAATTTAGAGAAAGGGAATCTTGTTGACTTAAGAAGGAATTGTGGCAGTATTTTCTACATGGATCAAAGATGAAAAGACAAATGGGAAAATGTGGACATGGCAACATATGATATAGACGACAGACAGCCATGTGATGATAGTTTGGATTGAGGTGGACAAGTGCTGGAGTTTATGATCTCGACCGCCTGGCTACGTTTGACCAATTCTCCTCCATTGCCCTTGATTTAGATTAAATCTTGTGCGTGGTTGTTTATGCTTATTCTGTCATTAAGAATAATATTTAAATTAGCTCTAACCGAGGATTAAAACACAAATATTAAAAACCTTAGTAAAAGTAACAATCTCTAACATCTCTGTCTTTTCTATCCTAAAATATTAATAATTACACAGCAAGTGTACAAGGAAGATATAAAATGTACACATGCATGCAGGCACATAACACAAGTACAAGGAAGATATAAAATACACATGCACACACTTGTTCTTCATAAAAGAGATGAGAGAGCTAACTTAATTATCATCGAAGGGTCTTAATCGAAATCATTCCGATCTAGCCTTGCTGCGAGTGCTCGGGAGCAGAAAGGAATAAGACATCAAGAGCCAACATGTAGAACTGAGATGAACATGACCCCCATGATTCTGGATAATGTTTTTTTCTCAAACCTCAGATGAAATATCCAGGCGATGCAACATCCTAGATTAGTGATGATCATAACTCCTAGCTAGGACCATAACTCTTCATTGATTAGTAAAGATCGATAAGATCGATCGGGAGCAAGATTGCTAAGTACGTAGCCCTAATGCAGTTGCAACTCTATCCTGAAGCGCTATTCTGCAGCAGGTAGGTCCACCTTCAAAACAGGATAAGGCCTGCAAAGTTCAATGGAATCTGCTGATCATAGAGGCTAGCGTAGGGTGTGGTTCATTTCATTTGATGAGCAAAGAGATAAACCCTAGCTAGTGCTAGAACACTCATAAAAGGAAAGAGCTAGGATGTGCACGATTGGCTTTATACAGCAAATTCAAACAGCTCGAGACAATAATTTAAAGGGTCAAAAGCTCACACACATAAGCAAAGCAATACATTGAATTATTGATCCGAAGGTGAAGACAATCTCCTAGCCAATGACGTTGATGTTGCTAGCTAGCTAGCTCAAAAATTTGAAAGCTGATACTGCACAATGCATTTCTCTCATAGCATGGACGTCCTTGCTCTCCACAGTTTGATTTTTTGGACCCTTCTTCTTATTTCGACTGCGGTGAATATTGTCAAATAATATTTCCTGCAACCTTTTTATTTTATTATTACAAAACTTGAGGATGTTGACAAATTGGATGGAAAAGAAGATGCTCCGGTTTTTCCTGTTTGTACTTTAGTTTCTCTTGCCTGCTTTCGACATCAATAATTGTGAAAAAATCCATCGCTAAACCTTCATATATATAAATAAATGCATATTATAAATATATTATGTATAGGGCAGCATCGCTAGCTATATTTGGTTTTTCAACTAATTAACTGTGTTTATTTTGACCAAATTAAATACTTCCTTAATGTAATTATACCATGCCCATTTAAGCAACTAACTTTTTTTCCTTTTTTGGTACAAAATAATAGATCAAAGAGCATAAAGAAAAGGTCCCCGAAGCTCAAAAGGAGCTTTCTAAATCGATGATGTGAGAAATACGTAGCCAACTTCTGAGAGAGATAATTAGCATGTGGTACGTATGTATGTATGTATGTATGTATGTATGTAACATTTTAATATTTGGAATTTAAATTATTTTTAGTTCCTTAATGATTACCCAAAAAAGTACGTACATGCGAGTTTGTTTATTTTATCATTAAGTTGTATACTATTTTTTTTAAAAAAAATAATATGCTTACTTTTATATTTTAACTTCCAAAAAAGTGTATATTTATTTTGATCTTTTCATGCTCTTAAAAATATATATATTAATTAATTGATTTAATTGTGTCTCTTTTTCTTAGTTTCCTATATTTTTTTGAATGTCCTGTTTCTCTCACTTGTAAAATAGCCTGTAATTGTAATATATTTCTTATATATCACCATTTTGTATATATTAATTATGATAGCAAAATAGAAAATATAATTTCTCATATTGCAAATCTTAATTTGTTTTCCAAAATAAAATGTTAATTGATCGTATCATAATGAGGTGTTTTAAACATTTATTTGGAAAAAAAACTTTAAAATTAAACTTTTAATCTGAAAAAAAATCATAAAATGTATTGTTCATTTATCTTTTAAAAATGAACTTATTTTTACTTTTTTCTCTAATTAAAAATCATAAAAATAAATCAAGTTACTATATATCCCTTACAATAATAATAATAATAATAAAAGTAGGAATTTTGGAACTACTAGACTTTGAGGTGCGGGAGCAGTGGGGAGGGACCAGCATGAGATGAGAACTAGGCAACGTGGCAAAATCACATGGTGATGGGCCAACATGAGAGTTGTGGGTGTCAGCACTGCTCTCCTGGTTTCAATGTTATCCTTTTCTTTTCTTTTTTCTTTTTACTATTTTTATTTTATTTTCCAAAAACCAAAAAGAGAGAAAGAAATAAGAAGAAAAAAAGCCAAAAATATTCGACGTCCACTCCGTTACAGAAACATCACCTTCCAACAAACAAACGGCCAAGCAAGAACCGACGTTTTCAAATTTTCGAACAACTACCTTAGTACCGCATGTGGCTAGCTAAAAATATTCGAGGATGCAATGAAAATTCCTTTTATCCTACCACTTTGCGGATAATAAATATATATATTCGATAAAATAAATATTTACTTAAGTTAATTTTTGCATAGGAAGTTTAAATCTACTCGATTATAGGTGAATCAACGCTTCACTTGTATTAATAATATCACAAGGATTCAAATCAAAATGTGTTTCTATTTTAACTATATAATATATAAATAGTTAAGTGATAAGAATTTGGGAATAACGAGTTTATTTTTTCTGTAATTTCAGGTTCGAGTATCGTGATTTCTATATGATGGTCACTGGAGATTTATATAGTCGTTAACTTCAGGGATCGTGAGATTAGTCGAGATACACGCAAGTTAACCTAAACACTCACGTTAATTAAAAAAAATATGTTTCTATTTTTTTCATTTTTTTCATTTTAGATAAAACCAGCATGTGTATTCTTTTTAAAAATAAAAGTAAATCTTATTTTTATGAGAAAAATATGGATAATACTCCATTTTTTTAGAGGGTGCTTTAAAGAAAATTATCAGTTTATATATATGAGTTAAAATTGTCTACTTGATTGATGTAGTTGATTATGATATTATTATTGGCTTTTGCCTTAAATCTTGTGATGTGATTAGTTTGATTTACATGTATCGTTTTTATTCATTTTAGCAATTCTTAAAGTCAATTTTCACTTAATTGAATATATATATATATATATATATTTTTTAATTTTTAAATAGATTATTATTTTTTTTTTGCCAAAGATAAGATTTTTTATTAATAAACTAGTGATATAAATTAGGCTTTATAACCCCAGATGGTACCAAAAACAAATAAAAAAGGATTAAACTCTAGGTAAAAGAAGAGCTGCAAAATAATCTCGGATGAAATCTATACTTATTTTACTATTTCATAGATATTCATTCATCTTATTAAACACTATTGTTCATCACAACATGAAATGAACTTCCACTTAAAAATCTAATAATAATAAAAAAAATCCATAAACTCTAAAAGAAAAGACCAAGAAGATAAAAAAAATTATAAAACAAAAAATGTCAAAATGTAAAAATATAAAGCCGAAAATGAAAAAAAAATGCCATCTTAGCTAAGAAAAATATTAATACTTTCAAAATCTCAAAGAATAATTCTATTAATTTTTAATAAAAAAAAAGTTAATAATTAGAATCATAGAGGATTATTAGATTGGAACACGGCGTTATATTTCCAATCATGAATAAACCAAACATTGCTCGAAAGAAAAAAAATCAGAGGACAGCAAGGCAGCACGCTACGTAAACGCCGTCAACTTTGTAACCTCGATTTCCGTAGCTTTAGAAGTGGGTCCGGTGAGAGGAGGAGAAGGAGGAGGAGGAGGAGGAGGGGAGGGGACTGCGGAGAGGCCGGTGGTGTTGGTGCTCTTAAATGGAGGTTTTTTAAAATTTAAATCTTTTTATTGTTTAGAATTATTTTTTATGTATATTTTAAATTATTTTAATTTGTTAACATTAAAAATAAATTTTAAAAAATAAAAAATAATTATTTTAATATTTCTTAAAAAAAAAACAATTACAGCTGCATTCCCATCACTAACGTCTGAATCGTTCACCATTGGATGTAATATCTCCACTTATCATGTGGGTCCTACTCCGAAGAATTAAAAAAATTGAAGTATAGATCATGTTGTTTTTCTACTCATCATGTACTTGACGTGATCACACTTGCCTTGACAGAGAGCCACTTTGGCATGTAAAAAGACACTAAGCTTTCACTGATTGGACATTGATTGTTACTTCCTCGTGGGTGCGTTTGGTCCTAAAGTTGATCGGTGATACTCGTCCACGTGGTCATGGGAGTGGTAAAAGATGGTCTCCCCCACTTCCTTCTGGTGGGGGCGTGGGCGATTCTCTTCTCTCTCTCTTTTTTTTTTCTTTTTGAAAATGACACAATTTCCCTCCTTTTTTTCAATCAGAAGTTTTTAGTTTTGTAAATTATTTTTTATTAGATTGATTAGCTTACGAGTATTTACCAAAACAAACTAGATAAATTTATTCTACTATTTTATCTTTAATTTAATTTAATTTTTTTACTTTCAGAAATATTTTGATATTTTTATTGTGTATTTAAAACAATAAAATACTTATTTATTTCTGATTAATTTAATAATAAATATTGACAAAAAATCTAAAAGCTCCCAGTAAGAATTAAGGTTTATTTTGGACAGAGACACAAGACAATAAAATCATTGTTTTAGTGAACAATGATTTCAGTCAGAAGCTACAATGATTCCTTCCCGAATAGTTCTTGTTAATTTTTCTTCCCTCTGTCACTTTTTGTTTTTCTTTTTTAAAAGATGATGTTATTTCATGTTTTTTTAATTAATTTTGATCTTATTAAATTTGAATTAAGTTTAGTTAAGTTAATCAATGGCTGGTTTTATAATTATGGATTAATTAGCAATGAGTGGCCATTCACGGGTTTGTAAACAGATAAGAAGCAGAGAAAAAGGAGATATTTTGAAGCGTACGGGCACCTGATTTATGTGGTGTGGTGTGGTGTATGTATATAATCATCACACGAGGCTGTGGACACAGGCACCCACCAGCACCGCCACCATCTCCTTTTCAGCGTTGCGGTGCTGCCACGGCTCTTTCCCTCTCCCACTTTCGTAATCATAAATAAAATTACTCCGCTGACCACTTGTTTAAAACAAGGATTTTACCATCTTCTAGATTCTTAATTTAATTTTGGACATTTTATTGTTTCAGGAGTATTTGATTTTAAGAATGGTTCTAAGATCTGATGCAATCGCGTCCAAGTGCTGATCTAGATTCTAGATTAATCAATCTGGAATTTTTATTTAAAAAAATAAAAAATTAAAACAATGTTAACTTATAATTTTTTTAAAAAAAATAATTATTTTTTATTAGATTGATTAGATTATAAGTATTTATCAAAACAAACTAGATAAATTTATTTTAATTTTTTTTTTGCGTTGCTACATCAGTCAACTCAAATTTTAAAATAATAATTTTAAATGTACAATAAAGTAAAATAATTGCTTTGTGGATAAGGGTAGCGGTATAATTACATCATAAATAAATTTTAAAAAATAAAACATTATATTATTTTAATATATTTTTAAAATAAAAAAAACATTTTAAAAAATAATGAATTAAACTATTGTACGTATTATAAAATATTTTAAAAGAAGTCATCCTAGTAAATTCTTAACACTGTAAACTATTGTACGTATTATAAAATCGTGAATTAATTATTATTTTTAGTATTAAATAAGATCGGAAGAGCCAATAATACTAAAAAAAATAAAACGTACTACTGATTTTTTTTTATTAAAATATTAAATTTACAACTTTTACTACAAGTAAAATATATATATTTTTTAATTTTTTGATGAAAAAATCCCAAACAAAAACAGATTGGGAAACGCAAAATAAATAAATAAATAACACTTCTTGACAAATAAGATATCAAATTTACAAGTTTTACGAAGTCTAAAATAATTTTTAAAACTTTTTTCATGGAAAAAAAAAACAGACTGGGAAATGCAAAAAAATAAAAATATCATTAAATAAATAAACAATTATTGACAATGAAGCCTTCACTATAAAATATTGGTCACTTTCACTAACACAAGAAATTAAATTAATTAAATTAAATTACTAATAACTAAAGATAGAAAGGAAGGGGGGGAATAAAATTCACCATCACTTTCACAAACCCAAAAATAAAAATAATAAAATAATAAAAATAATAATAATTCCCATTATTATGGCCTCCATTGTTCCTTATCTCTTCCACTTCCTGCCTCTCTTGTTATTTCACTGGACCTCTCCTCTACCTCACCGGCTGCCTATCATTACTTCACAAATCCTTTCATTTTTCCTTCAAGTGCTAAAACAGAGGAAATAAACTAATAATTCATCTCCCCATGTCACCACCATAACACCAAACAATGAAATGAAACCATAAAGAAACCATCCCTCTCTTTCTTGAACCCTTTTCTTTTGAAATCAAGAAAAAAAACAAAAAAAAATGAAGAGAGATCATCAAGAAACCATTGGTGGTGGTATTGGAAACAGAGCTGAATCTTCTTCTTCATCAATGGAAACTGGGAAAGGAAAATCATGGGTTGAAGATGATCAAGATGCGGGTGGCATGGATGAATTACTTGCTGTTTTGGGTTACAAAATTAAGTCTTCAGATATGGCTGATGTAGCTCAAAAGCTTGAACAACTAGAGATGGTTTTGGGTTCTGAAGATGGAATTTCTCATCTTGCTTCTGATACTGTTCACTATAACCCTTCAGATCTCTCTGGTTGGGTTCAAAGTATGCTTTCTGAATTCAACAATCTACCTTCTACTGATCTTGATTCATCTATTCTTCTTTCCAATAATCGAGATTCACTCCTTGGACAACCTTCCACTATCACCCCCTTAGATTTCCCCAGTAATTCTCAATCTAAAGTATTCGCTGACGACTCTGAATATGATCTCAGAGCAATCCCTGGAGTTGCTGCCTATCCACAACAAGAACTCGATAAGAGTAACGACAGGAAGCGAATGAAGCTCACTCCAATTGGGTCTAATATTGCGCCGGCACCATCTGTGAATTCCTTACAATCTCCCACTGCATCTTCCACTTCTTCTTCATCTCCGCAAGCAATGGCAGTTTCAGGTACTTTGTCAGAGCCCACAAGACCTGTAGTCCTTGTTGACTCACAGGAAACTGGAGTCCGTCTTGTCCACACACTTTTGGCTTGTGCAGAGGCAATTCAGCAAGAAAATCTTAAACTTGCTGATGCCCTTGTTAAGCATATAGGACTACTTGCTGCATCTCAAACTGGGGCTATGAGAAAAGTTGCAACTTACTTCGCTGAAGCTTTAGCTCGTCGAATTTACAAGATTTTCCCTCAAGATTACTGTCTCGATTCTTCATGTTCAGATACTTTAGAGATGCATTTCTACGAAACTTGCCCTTATCTCAAGTTCGCACATTTCACTGCCAATCAAGCCATTCTTGAAGCTTTCGCGAATGCAAGTCGAGTCCACGTTATCGATTTTGGTTTAAAACAGGGAATGCAATGGCCGGCGTTAATGCAAGCTCTTGCATTAAGGCCTGGTGGTCCGCCAGCGTTTCGGTTGACGGGGATCGGGCCGCCGCAGCCTGATAACACAGATGCTTTGCAGCAAGTGGGGTGGAAGCTGGCACAATTGGCTCAAACTATTGGAGTAGAATTCGAGTTTCGCGGATTCGTAGCAAACTCTCTGGCGGATCTTGATGCGGAGATGCTTGGCCTCCTCCCTCCAGAGGTGGAGGCAGTGGCTGTTAACTCAGTTTTTGAGCTGCATCGCTTGTTGGGTCGGCCGGGTGGCATCGACAAGGTTCTCGGGTCTATCAAGGCCATGAGACCTAAAATTGTGACGATTGTTGAACAAGAAGCAAACCATAACGGTCCGGTTTTTCTAGACCGGTTCACAGAGGCCTTACATTATTACTCGAGTTTGTTTGACTCTCTCGAAGGGTCCGGTTTGACTCCACCGAGTCAGGACCTGGTTATGTCCGAGCTGTACTTAGGGAGGCATATTTGTAATGTGGTGGCATGCGAAGGGGCTGACCGAGTTGAGCGACACGAGACATTGGCTCAGTGGAGAACTCGGTTTGATTCGGCTGGGTTTGACCCGGTTCATCTTGGGTCGAATGCCTTTAAACAAGCTAGTATGTTGTTGGCCCTCTTTGCTGGTGGTGACGGGTATAGGGTGGAGGAGAATAATGGCTGTCTCATGCTTGGGTGGCATACAAGGCCACTAATTGCCACCTCGGCGTGGCAGCTCGCCGCTGGTGATTCACAACAATGATTCAACTCAGCTGAGCTTGAGCTACCGAATCAATGAAAACTCAACTCAGGAAACCCTTGTGAATTTAGTAGAGTGAAGTGGTTGAGGGTGAGAGTGAGATCTTTACACTCGAGAGGTTTAAGAGATAAAATCCAACCCAAGTGTGTAATTGTAGTTTTGTTTTTTGAACACCTCTGTCAATTTTTCTTCTTTTTGTTTAACTTGCTTTGGAAGGCCTTCTCAATGTAATTTCTTAGATTTTTTTTTAAAAAAATCCAGATGTGTATCTATATGTTAACTCTTTAATAAAATGGATCGATCTTTTTTCACATGGGATGCAGAGTTATTAAGAAAAAAATCCTATTTTTTTATTTGTAATTAATATAAATATTTAACCAGTTTACATAAA
>Ga0325414_1007112_pt1 | contig 11885 bp, 10 predicted proteins | sample PopdelMetagenome_8_FD_206183 | JGI IMG/M metagenome (GOLD analysis project Ga0325414, IMG submission 206183) | Populus deltoides microbial communities from Bellville, Georgia, United States - Leaf-PdKOR-R3 | ecosystem: Host-associated > Plants > Phyllosphere > Phylloplane/Leaf | place: USA... | reverse complement strand
TTGGGGTGTGCACAAGCAACATGTGTGAAGGAGCAAGCTAGCTTAACTATATGTTATTATGACCCACCTGGGAATACTATAGGGGAAAGCCCATACTAGACAAGATGTAGCTACTTAAATAAATCTCTAGTCATCTGTGTTTGTTCATTTTAAATGAAGATCTCAGCACTTATGTTTAGTGAGTAGTGGACGTGCAGATTTCCTTGTCTTTTCTCTCGCTTTTAGCAAATAATGAACTTGCACGCATACAAGTTTATAAGCACAATTGTCTCAATCTTAGTGCAGGTCTTTTGATGGCCTAAGAGTCGTGCTACAAAATTTCAAGGCTTTGCATTTGGTTTTCGCCAAAATGATCTTTCCAAAAGCATAGATCTAATGGAAAGGGTGATCATACTGCTTCCAGATGCTTGTTCTATAGATGATCTTCACTGACAATTGTGAACATAGGCGAGCTGTACTGCCTCACTGTGAACAGAACCACCCTGCAATAATTGAATCGGTATCTACCCTGAAAGGTTGTAATAATTGAGCTGAGACTGCCTATCACATGTTCACCAACCCCATAGGAGTGATTCTATTTATCCCAGAATATCTATTAACAATTGAGCCATGGATCCACATGACACAAATTAGCCATCAAGTAATTGATATTATTTGGCATTCTTACTTGGATGAATAGCATTAATTACTGCTGCTGCTTTTCTTGTTTTGTAGAAGTTCCCTTTCGAAGCATTAGTACAGTCACAACCACAACCATAGCTATAGCCATAACCAGAACCACTTCTATACCACCATCAAGCTAGTAGATCTTTTTCAGTTCTCAAGGTGAGAGACGATGGTCTTGCCTGGAATGGGACATTGCTCTACGAAAGGTTCAGTTTCTGGTGTAAACAAGCGTGCTAGGGATCTCTTGAGCAAAGAGTAGAGTCTCACATGAAGGCGTTTCATTCAATGAGAAATGCTAGCGGCAGTCATGACTAAAATATATTGACTGGAGTGCAGCAGCCGCACACTTCTAGATGTGAGAATGCCAACCTGTGTATGTGATGTACAGAGGCCGCATCATCAGTACTCAGACAACTGATTCTTGCCGTTTACTTCATTGGATTCGTTTGTGTCAATGGCCCATCCAAGATTTTGCACTCATAATGAACCATATAATAACTAAATTAATGAATTGTACTCCACATGTATCTCAAGTAAAACGCAGTAGGTACATGTATAATATTCAATGCACATTTTCATTTCCTTTCCAAACATCACAGAAATCATGAAAGCTTCCACTACTGGAACAAGCAGAATGGAGAGAACGTTATACAAAACAAAATATAGCATTGTTCTATCCTCCATTTCCGGTTCATCTCCTAATTTGTACAAGGAAAAAATTTCAAAATCTCAAAATATAAAAACCTTAAGAACTAGGCGAATGAGATCGAGTGCCAGAAACATTTAACACACGTAAGTGATCACTTTACAAGCTCTTTAGATATCAGGTACCGAAAAGTAAAATTATGCGGAATCCATTCAATAGTCTTACGAGGCTTTCCTAGCTGACATTTCTTAAGACACTTCCTTACAGATTCAGGCAAAGTTTGTTGGATCATTTCAAGAAGACCCGCTGGACATAAACCTGAATCCTTTGCATAGGATTCCATGATCTTCGGAAGTAGGACTTTCTGGCCCTTGCGGACACCAAAGGTAGCTCGGGTATACTCTTCCTTCGCAGCTTCAAGCTCATGAATTACTCTTTTTGGAGTGTAGACACGAACCTGGCAAAAATATTTGTACAAGTTCCATTAGAAAAAGATAGACTAGACAGAAAATGTGACCAAACTCCACAAAAACCAGGTCTACAAAGAAGAGAGAAACCCATGTTTAGTTTTTGTTGCTGAGACCGACATTTCTTAATATACTTTTTACATCAGTCAAAGTGGAAATAGGTCTTTTGGAAACTAATGCATGGTGATTATCAACAAATGGAGTTCTTTATGACAGAGTGCCATGAAAAGACATTGTGCAAGCTAAGTGGATGGACTAATCAGAAAAACTTCCACTCAAATGGAGATATAAGCATTTATTTTTGGTCTGGTTATTCCTCGTTAGTTTTACCTATTACAAACTATATGCAAGCCATGCTCATGCTGCACCGTGTCTTACTTGTGAGTGCTACTCATGTTTTGAAAATTTTGTAACAGGTAAAAGGAAAATGAAGTACCGCAGGATCAGAATGGCTTCCAGAACAGAGTGCAAAGTGCAAAAGAGGTTCTGGACGGTTAATTGCATATGCTTGCCGTTCTTCTACAGTCTTGAATTTGAACTTTGATGAAAGTAAAAATCGAATCCACTGCAATTAGGGACAAGCTTTGTCAGGACCACAGAATCAGAAGAATTTTGCCTTGTAACTGACAGCAAATCAAGCGCATTGCTTTATCCCACAAGAATTATTTTAAGCACAAATATGCTTATTGGAAATAGATATATTATCGTATTTCTTTTTGCAAGAGCATGCATGTTTTCTTTTGATGAAACAAAAACAAGTGCCCCTGTCTATTTAAGAAGACCTTTCATGATAAATGGTTTAACTCTAGATGCCAAATCCTGCATGGATATCAACTGAAGGCATGAAAAATTGATGACCGAAAACACCAAAACCCTTGGACAAGATATTAATAATAATCTCAATGACCGGTTTCTTAATTTCAATATGATCTCTCAAGATTCACCTGTCCAGGACGAGACATCCGGCATCCAAGGATAGAACTCTGTATCGTGTCTGCACTAAATGTATGACCCCCAACATTATATGCAGCCTGCATAGAGCAATAGTGTAAGCACAAGTATATTTTTCACAAAACCTCTTCCTTAAAAGGAAACGCAAAAGAGTTTTCCATACCCTCAAAAGTAGAAAGAGCCTCTTAACATTGTTTTGTGGAATCCCATATGCCAGAAATGCCTATTAGAAAGCAGTGAAGATTAGAAACTCATGTCAAAGATAGAAAAAATATGGAATTAGCTCATTAAGCAAGTATTTCTATGGAAAAGAGCCATTACATGCATCACTAGTGCATTGTGTATATTGATCCAGAAAGCTAGTCTTTCCTCATGTTTGAGCTTCCTAGGATCGACTTCTTCCAATCGACATATAAGTGATCTGCAGCAGAACCTAATGAGTATATTAAAAATCTCTAGAGAACAGAAATACTTGCTGTTTTCTTGATACATACATTATTAACACGTTTTCTGGTAGTAATTAAAGGGCAGAACAACTAACCTGAAATTTTGTAGCAAGTTTTCAACATCTCCTAACTTTTGACTATCTCTATAAATCCATGGCACTTCAATCATTGTACTGTATGGTCCACTGAACTCTTTCAGGCCTTCAACAAGGAAAGGGTTATCCAATCGCACATCAAAGGATGAGTTATTCCTAAATCCTGGACTCCACATATCACATTGTTCTCGCGGGGAAAATGCACTCATTGATGATAAAGATGAACTGGGAGATGAAAGGCCATTATGCGTCAAAGGTGGATCTGAAAGTTTGAAATATATAGCTGACATGCACTTTATCATATCCTCTGAAAGCTTGTTAGGTGTCTCTGGAACATGGTCATAAATACTAGTACCAAGATGCTCAGCCAAACTGATAATGTTTGAAGCACTCTGCGCATACTGCATAAAAGGCACAAAATTTCTAATCAACTCAAGGCTGACAGATTTGTCATGTGAAGAAATTGATCGCCCTACTGTTACTTTTCTATTATTGTTGCACTTGGAAATGGATAGCCAATTACAGAGTTCTTCCCCATCTCCAAGAAAGAAGAAGAAAGAAGGAAGTCAATGGAAACACATGACTTCCAAGCATTTTGTTTCGGCACACAAATAGTCAATTAAACACCTTGTGCAGAGAACCAAACAAAAAAAAAACACCACAAAGACTAATGATTTGTGTGCTAGCACTCAAAATTACCTCCATCATGGACAATGGCTGGGAATGGCAAGCACGTACAGCCCTACCAAGAGATTCTTCTGGAGGAGAGGTTCTATTTGAAAATGCTGAGCGTTGTGACAATGAAGAGTGACAGCGATGAACTCCAGAATCTAATAGTTTCTCTTCTCCTCCAATAACATTGGTTTCCTTCCATTTATTGTCACGTGACTGACAAGCAGTTTGAGTTGCTGAAGTTTCCTTCTTTGATGTCTCAGGCCTGGAAACATCAAACAACCTTCGTCTTGGGGTTGTGACAGGGGTTTTTAGACTTCGATCCTGTTTAGATGGAGAAACCAAGTATGTTTGCTGATCAAATGCCTTCCGGTACAAGGAGAGAAGATATTGTTCCAGATGTACAACTTCCAACTCCAGTACCGCAATTTCTTTAATTAATTCTGTGGCTGGCTGGAGTTACAGAAAACACAGGAAGTGGTAGGTCAAAAATTTGAGCCTAACAGTTATCTCTGGCATTATAATTCCATTTTACATATAAGTTACATAAACCAGTGCAAAAAATTGCAATTACAAATTATCAGCAGAGTTTCCCAAAGTAATGATAGGATTTCAGCAACTCAACAGATGACATGGTTACAAGTTCTGTGGAAAAGCCCCAGTTCTGGATACTCACACTGAATGACAGTGACATGCCCGATAAACTATTTCTATTTCCATAAAATCATTATGGCAAGAATTTACCTTAGGCATTGACAGCTCAGTCGTACTATCATGGGAAGAAGTTTTGTAACCCATAGCACTTTCCAGAGCACGACGGACCTGAAATTGATCTTGTAATCTTTTCTCAAGCTGTAGAATCTGCATAAACACGTTCAAATAATATTTAACTCAGAGCAAGAAAGACCAGCATAAGACATGGTTTGAAAAGTGAAGAAGACAGTTGCATACCTCTTGCTTTAAAGAATTTTGCACTTCAGTCTTAGGAGATTGTTTCTTCTTGGATTTGGCAGAGTTTTTCAATTGCCCCATATTCTGCAATCAGATTGTATCCAAAAATCATATACTTAGCAATTGCTTCTTGAATTATGCCCCAGGAGGATTCACCTAATCAATTAATGTTCTGGGAAAAGCTACCAAATCAACTTAACTTTTTTTGTTAATTTTATATATAATAAAACACTAGAATATTTTATTCCATTCAACTGCACTAATACAGTTGGGACCACAAATGAAATTTGACTCAAATGTATTAAGCTAATTCTTCGTCCCATTGGCCCACCATAAGAAAATAAACAAATAATTTGAGGGGGAGGAAACAACCTTGATCATATTTAAAAGAAGAAAAATAAGTCATTTTACAGATGAGTTTAGGCTGGCTTTATGCTTAAGGTCTTTGTACAACATGGGGAAGAAGGGCTTACTGTAAGAATAAATAAGATAGTGAGCTACTTATTTCTTTTCTTTTCTTTTTTCTTTAAGCAAAATAGAAAAAAAAAGGAAGAAAAAAGAGTAATCTTACTAGCTTTATGCGGCCTGATGCTTCAAAGGAACTATCTAAGCCATCTTCCTCAACTCTTTTCTTATCTGGCAAGCTGTCACAGCACAAATAGCAAACATCAAGATGGAAGTAGATATATATTGGAGAAGAAAAAAAGAATCAAAAAGCCTCCAATATAGTTCTTGGCTGCCTTTATATAATGTGCGCAGCTCCTGCAACATATTTACTGGATTTTGTTTTCTTTTAAAGCGGAAACGAGAAGATGGTCAGAGATACCAACAGTTACCTCCTACCAAAGGTCTACCTAGCAATAATTTTCCCAAGACCCATCTTTAAACAATTTTCAGTTACATTCAACACATCTATTACTTATTAATTACTAACTTTATAAGGGAAAGAGCTTGGGAGAAATTGAATACAAAAATCAGAAAGAAAACTCTCCAAATTCTAAGCTGGGAACACACAGGATTCCATCCCTAAACCCCATCTTCAAGCTCTTCTTTTTGATGATTTAGAAAAAGCTCTCCCACAATTCCTCTTTCCTGAAGCTCTAAAATTTCATCTGGACCACAAAAACTTCGTGATCTTTTCTGCTTGGAAAATAGCTAGAGAATAAAACCAAAGACTTCATGGGGTTTCATACAATTGTAGTCTCATTGTTTTTACTTGTAAAGAACAATATTGAGCAGCTGTGATGATGATCCAAATTTTCATTTTACTCATGAAGCCCACCGCAGAAGCCATTCTAGTTAAAGAAACTCATCAAGTAGCATAACAATAAATTGAAATTAGTAATGAGCACAATAATTGCAAACTAACAAAAAGAATGAATGAATAGCTACCTCTTTGAACGCTTGTGTCTAGTAGTCACTCTCAGTCCATACATTTTACTATCTTCACCTCCTTCAAAACTGAGAAAAAACACACCCCAAACAACAGTAACTCAGTAAAAGAAACATCATTTCCCGTAAACAAAGAAAGAAAAAAGAAACATGAAAACAAAGGTAAAGACAGTTACCATTAAACTTCAAGAACCGAACAAGCAAGTACCCAAGATAAGATCTTTAAACAAATGATGAATCAGAGAAACCAGAGCCACCAGTCCAAATGAGTTCACACTTCACAGACCACTGAGGTCTAATTAGACTACAAAAACAGAACCTGTCTTCATGTAATGTAGCTGACCAGAGGTTCCAGGAAGTACCTACAAAGTGATCATTAGCAGCTGTCGCAGTGTCTGAACATAGGGAGCCCGAAATAGTTCACAAAGATAAGACCTTTGTGCTTTTGACCACCGGACCTTCACCTTTGAGAGGGTAAAAGAAAAGTTGTGCTTGTTGAAGTAATAGAGTTGTGTCTTTTTGAAGAGTTGGAGTTGTGTTCTTTCATAAGGATGTTTTTTTTAAATAAAAAAAAAAACTGACATTAAAATTGTTTATATATATACATATACATAGAGACAATTCTACGAGATTTTAATTATTTAAAAAAAGTTCTAGTTTTTCTAAAATTCTTATTTTACTTTTTTTTTCAAAACTTTTTTCTCCCTTTTTTTTTATAAATATTAAGTACAAATTTTTTATTCATAATTTATTTTTATTTGGGCCATGAAGAATAAAAAATTAATAAACTTGAAAAAAATATTTAAATAATAGTTGTTTTTGCTAGAAAATTACTAATTACTTCAATCTACATCTTTAATATATATTTATATTTTATGTTTTTGTAGAAGTGAAGTAGAACCAACAATTCTAAAATAATTTAAGGGGGTAAGTGACTTTGGTAATTATTTTTTAAAATATTTTTTTAATATATTAAAATAATATTTTTATTTTAAAAAATTATTTATAACACCAAAACAATCACAAATCATAAAAATAAAATTTTAAATAAAAAATAAAATTTAATAAAAACACAGTTGCATAAAGTGTTACAACATCACTTTAGTCTATAAATCAGTTTACTTTTACAAATTAAGAGTCTTTTTGCATCAAAAGATGTAAACCAGCTCGTGTCGATGCTATAGTAAAGAGTAGACCCATGCACCTTCAAATGTCAAAGGTGTCGAAAAGGGAACAATATTCTTTCATAGAGAAAGAGAGATCCAAAGAGAGAGAGCAGGGGAAGATAAATAGTGGCTATGACTGTTAAGTGAAAAAGGTCAACAAAGTCCAGTTCCCACATTCTCTTCTCTTGGTGGTAAGCAAGTGGGAGTGGGTGGCCGTCCCTCCAATCTTGTCCTATACTGTTTATCTACACACAGTATCCTATACTCTAATGTATGTATTGGGTTTGTAAATACCTAGCTAGCATGCTTTCTTTTGAACGGATATGTACGTTTTTTTTCCTTGTTTTAATTGAAGTATATATCCTTGATCAATTTTCATGGGGCAACTTTACATCCCTTAAACGCAGAACACTGAAAATTGTGCATTTATTTGCTGTTTCTGTCTTCCAGGCTTATTTGGATTTTGAAGAACAAGAATAGACAGGAGAATGCTCCAATGGTGCTATCTTTCCCAGAACAAGGAGGTGTCTAAATACAAGGAAAATAACATCCGAGAAGTGACATGGGCTTTGTCGAACTAGCAATGTCAAGAAACCTTGAACCATATAGGTACATGGGCGGCAAGTATGTTCATGTAATGAAATACGATGTTACAGGGTTATCTAATAGCTAATCGATCTTGTTTGCTTGTGTAATAATTGGAGTTTGCCAAATCACAGAATCGATGGACCAGCTTACCAAATTTTCACTTTACAAGCTAAGATGTTTTGTTCTTTTTCTTGACATAGAGTTTCTAAAGTCAAAAAGCTTCAATTTCTTGCAACACAATGTTAACCTTGATTTGATTTCTGCACTTAGTTTTCTCGTTCTCTTGACAAGGACTCCCCCCTTTTTTTTATTGCACTTGTGTGTTAATAGTAATGCCAGGTTCTTCACGGAACCCATGGAACCGATGCCTTCCAGGTATTAGATGAAAAACCAAGAGGTTATTTTGCTCTTCTATCTACCAATTTGTTATTTTTGTGCTCAAGAAACATAAATCTATGGAGAAGAAATATCCCAAAACAACACGAAAGTTGCTCAAGTGAGTCCATCCAAATATAACAGCTATATTGAGCACCAATCAAGAAAGGGGTTAAGTCCAAATGTAAGTTGCTAAAAGAGTTTTAGCCTACAAGCAACAAAAGCAGGCTCGCCTCAAAAGGGATGAAAGGTGAGGGATAAAGGAGACATTGGATGCTTGAAAGTAATTGAGGTTTTGTGGGGTTTTCTCTTTGTCTTAAATCTCTTTTTGTAGAAATGAGGCTAAAGGCAGATACCTCATATTGTCCTTCAGTATCCAAGAGACTCGTTTTTGTCACAGAATCCTCTAGTAAAATATGGTAATGGGGCTTGACCTTTTCCAATATCGATACAAAAGAAAAGGTGACCTGAGTGTGTGTAGTAAGGTGGTCAGGCCTCTCTTTTTTGTCGTGATACTCACTTACTGACAAAAAAAAAAGTTTATTTTCTCACTGCAACTAGGAAAAGAAAGAGGGAGTGGAGAGAGGCAGAGATGGAGAGGTTGTTCCTTGAAAACTTTCTACAAACATTTTTTAATTGGAAACTTTTCTCTTGAGATTGTAGAAAATCCCATAGAGTCTTTAGCATTGCCTAGAACACTAAAAATTTGAGCCATTGTCACATAGGACATGACTCACAAACTACTTACCATAATCACCAACCTAAATTCTCAATGAAAAAATAAATTTTCCTAGTCTCATTATATATATATATATATATATATATATAAACCCCTAGCTTGAAAATACTCTAATTTTGAGTAAAAGACAAACCTGTCACCCTGCTCCTTCCTCCAGTCTTGCAAGAAAAGGTACTACTTTCCACCAAGCAAGAAATGTAGTGCGTGAGTTGTTGGATTTAATCTTCAGAATTGTAGGCGACAAGATTACTTGAAGGGACAAATATAACTTGGATTCAACCAATACAGCAGAAGAATCCATGGTTTTTATATCATGCTTGCTTGTAGGTGATTCTTCTCTTGGGGATCAAGCTCAAGTCAGGATTATTTTGGACATATCTGTTAGTTTAAGTTCTCTGTGTTGGAAGAAGTTTGAAATTTTCCAGTTCCAATAAATAAACAAATGAAACTTCTATTTTATCTTATTATGATTATCTTAAACAAGTCAGATTGGATTCTTTCTCAATAACAGAAATTCAAGTACATCAAGAAAAAAAAAGTATATTTGTTCAAATTTTGAGCAGAGTATGAATTTTTTAAGGAATCTGACAGACATACTTCATAGATTTATGAAATTATTAGTTGCATTAATTATGTTCTTTAATTGTGAATCGCAAAAAACAACATCCCCCATTGTAATTAATAATCTAACACAGAGTTCCATGGTGCTCAGATTTTTCTCGAAAATTTGACTGTTTATAAGGACAAGATTAGGCTAGATACCCATGTGTCTCCATGATTTTTAGATCAAGAAAATATCGTTTTTTTTTAATTGTCCACTCACTCTTCATTGAAGCCTGGTAAAAAAAACACCAAATGGATGGTTAAACAATGCTAAGATCCCATAGGGTTCTGACATGTTTGTGATCTCTAGTGAAAAAATGAACTTGATTTTCAATTCAAGGCAGCAAATTCAATTATGTTTTGAAAAAAAAAAAGATGCTCAGTAGGCAACAAAATTGAAGCAGGTTCCAATTTCCTGCAATTCTCAGTAATCGTGCACAATGTTCATTTGAAATTATCATAGAAGACAATTTAGAAGTTGGTATAATAAACTGTATGAAGTTCAAAGAAGCTTGCAAAGTTCCAAAACAATGGATTTGAAGTGTAACATGAGTCCATGTTCTTGACTTCTTGTGCGATTCTACTGTGTATTTTTCGTTTCTTTAAAGCACAAAGATTTGCATAGCAATAACCCTAAGTGCATAAATCTTCATTAACAATCATGTTCTTTCAAAACTTGAAGTCCAACCGTGGAGTTTTCAGAGTGTGAGGTGCTACTCAACAACCTGATGAATTTGATAGTTACGGCATGTCTCGTTCATGCCTAAGAACAGCACTGTGTGCCTTAAGAACACAAATTGTATTCTATTTTTAATTTGAAATTTGAAGTTCAAATAGGAACACAGTCATTTCAATTCAACATTGCAGCACGAACTAACCAGGACCGCCAGCCTTTAACATCTTGGTTTGCCACAGAGGTGAAGGACCACAATTATTACAATCAATAGAGACATGCATACGTTGGCAGTACTGGTGCAAAGGTGAGGTGCGGAAATGCCAAACATGGTTCCAAACCAAAAATGTGTACCAGAACCAATGCTTCTTGATCTGAGACACCGATAAACACATACATCTATATATCACGAGTGAAAAGGGACTAACAAGGCAGTGCCTCGAATTGGACTGGAGTGACCATAGCTGTGGGGAAATGGGAGAGGGATGCATTCGTTTCGGGCTATAGAGAAGGTGTAGAATCCCACAATTAGGACAGCAAAAGCGAACTTTCCAAAGACATTTGGACAACGAGTTGATGCCAATCATAAAACGCAAAAGGCATCTATCTCTCTTCTTCCTCCAATATTTCTGTCCCCACACCAGTACCACTTCAAGGAGGTCTCTATTTTACACCAAATCCCTTGCAAGTTGCAGCCCTTTTCTTTGTCCTAATTGCCTTACCAGAAACTTTTAGGTAAATCTATATATCTAGCCTATGGCTTGTAAGCATGATCCACTTAGTTTTTTTCCCCTTCTCTTACGTAGCAGCACCTGCGCTGCCAGAAAACCAGTTTGAATTAGATAGTTAGTAAACCAGCTCCATGACCATGATATTGTCTCGTCCAGCTCTGGTGTTTCTGCTGTCAATTGTTAAGATTAGTGACTTAATTTCCATTCAATCCAACTCCAACATGGTAGATCAGTTCCTAATCCACATAGGCTGATCATGCGCCCTTTGGCTAAGCACTGAATTACTCGAGTACACTATATAACAATAACAGAATATAATAAAACGGATGGGTGAAGTCCATAGTGAAAAACGCCGTGCGCATAGTCACAGTGCACTCTGGTATACTGTAGAGTTTTTTTTCTCAATTTTTTGATATAGTATAATTAACGCTTTGCCGTTCTTAAAAAAAACAATTAACTTGCCATTGGAGTAATTCCGTCCATGATAATACCCTTAAAAGGCAAAAACAAGAAAAAAAAAGAAGATGAACTTTCATTAGGGGCATTTTATCTTTTCACTTTTTTTTTTTTAATGTTGTTTTAGGGTAATTTAATTTTTTAATAAATATAAAATATTTATTAAAAAAAAGTAGTTGACGTGCATAAGCATATCATGCGCATGTGAAGACTTACAACACCCAAGGGCAAGTTTTCACATGGTATGGTTAGGTTCGTATCGGTGATC
>Ga0325414_1007108_pt1 | contig 11888 bp, 3 predicted proteins | sample PopdelMetagenome_8_FD_206183 | JGI IMG/M metagenome (GOLD analysis project Ga0325414, IMG submission 206183) | Populus deltoides microbial communities from Bellville, Georgia, United States - Leaf-PdKOR-R3 | ecosystem: Host-associated > Plants > Phyllosphere > Phylloplane/Leaf | place: USA... | reverse complement strand
CTTTTAATCTTTTGAACCCTTCATTCATGTTCTTGAAGATTAATCTCTCTCAAGTGCCTTCAAATCTGGGTATTTGCATGTTATCAATTATCCTTCATGATAATATGGAGGCTTTACCTTTAATATCCGGCGTGAGGTCACCTCAAATTAATAAAATGTGAATATTATAAAATGACATGAATCTATGTGCCACATGTTTATACAAGAAATAAAAAATAAAATAAAATATTTGAAGAGAGAGAATAAGAAAAAAGTTCTTAATAAAAAAACTTTATATCAAGATTTCTTACAATATGTTTGTATTTAAAAAAAAAACCATTAAAAGGGTTGCATTGTAAATTTTAATTTAAGAAGTATAATGGATATTATTTTTTTGTTGATAAGTAAAATTATAAAAATCCAAAAAAACTACTTTCATGCTTGAAAATGTTAGTTTAATATATCATGTAGTTAATCGATTAGTTACATGTGAAATTATTATATTCATGCAAATACATATTTATTATTAAAAAAGGCTTAATTTATTTTTAATATTCATATAATATTAGATCAATAAATCTAATATTTGATTTATGAATCTAGAGTGAAGATAAAGTTCATGAAACAAAAGTGATTTGCAAAGGAAATTATAAAGTTATAATTGTGAGATTCATATTGCATCAAAACATTGTTCCTAAAATATTCCCGGTCAATGCTCTCTTAAATACTAGACATTCATTAGAGCCGTAGAAACTAATATATATTATATTCTTTTCTTTATAAAAGGAACCAACTATTCATATAATGTAACGACTCGACTTATAAAGTGAATTAGGAAAAATGTTCTACATGTTTTCAAATAGTATTGATTGTTAAATCCTTACGCAAGGTGGAATGAGATTTGAAAAGATTTTTAGATTTTATTCAAATAATCAATAATTATAATGTTGCAAATAAATATGATTTGACATGTCAGACACATCCATGCTAAAATAACTAAATCAAAACATTATTGATGAAGGGATAACAATTACACTAAGAAACTGTTCACTAAAGGTTAAGTCAAACCACTTATGACTTTTCTGATATTTGGGGGATCATGACATGTTGGTAGACATTGCAATTGATCTTTAAATGTAAATTAATCAATTACTGAATTGATAATAAATTAAATTATTTGATTTATTTATAATTATAATTTATATTGATGCCAATATATTAGGAACCTAATGGATCATACACATTAAGAATCATTAGTCAAAAATTAAACTGAGATAATTAATTAAGTGTTACTTGATTGAAAATAATTTGAGAATTTAAACATTAGAATGTATTTAATTCAGGGATGCCAACCAAGCTTTAACAAACTTCTTTTTATTATTATTATTGTATTATCAGTTGCCTCTTGAAGTCTTGTAAACATACATGTTTGGAAGACTTTAACCAACTAGGGATGGGGAGAAAATACTTACAGTGTATACTTGTATAAAGAATATTACATGTATTGCCTTTGAATGTTCCTTTTTTTTTTTAATACGTAAGAGATTGCTGTCAATGTTTTGTGAAGAAAGATCCATGATCTTTTTAAAGACTATAGTCATAGGGATGTGGAAAAAGTCGGTTACAAGGACGTAGAGATAGTGGTCACAATGACCTAGATATAGTGGTTAGTAAGACTTAGAGTAGTGGTTACTAGGACCTGTAGATAAGTTGGAGATCAATTGATAGTTTTTCATGGAAATTTCATAGAAACCTTTCATGTTTGGAAATATAGAGATGCTTTTTTTATTATTTAAAAGATGATTGAGATATAATTTTCAAGATTTATCTTATATAAGGTAGTACATCACAAGTATCGTCTCCTATTTGTTCATATTGTATCTCTTCCTTTATAAATTTCAAGATTTATCTTATATAAGTTAGTACATCACAAATATCATCTCCTATTTGTTCATATTGTATCTTTTCCTTTATAAATTCTTCAAGACACCTATTGGAGATAAATCTTTCTATTTTTTTGGAGTGCGTGACACTTTTCAGTGTTATGTCTATGATCATAGTGAAAGAGATAGAACTTATTGGGATTTATTATGTTTATTGTGTTTGAACCACTTTTCATTGGAGGTGGGTATTATAGAAAGTATTTTTTCTCCTTTATGACAACCAACATATCAATATGTGTCGTTGTAAGAGGTGTGATCATAAGCTTAAGGAGTGTTAGACGATCATGGATGTCTTCTTGATGCTTTTATTGGATGTTCTCATTGGAGATTGATAGTGTAGTGAAGACTCTTCTTGCATGTGAAAGCATGTGATATAGGTGGAAGCTAAAGACAACAAACAAATATAGAACATAAAAATTTAATAAGCGAAAGAGGTTGCAAATGTGAACCTCAAATTTATAACTTTATTCTCTCTAAAAAAATAATACTCAAGAAGCTTGTCTCACTAGAAGGTTTACAAAACCTTAATTAGATAAGAAACCCTACTTCGACTTGAAAACAAAATAAAAACATGAAAATATAAAGGAAATAACCATAAAATCCAAAACAATCATGAAATCCGAGAAAAACAAAGAAAATAACAAAATGATAATCAAGATCCGATGGTTTGCGTAGTGCTGAAGGGGTTATTATAGGGAAAACAACCTCTAAAAACTCATGTAAGAACTTGAGCCTAATCTAACAGTCAGATCAAAAGTTATGGTCGTTTTATGCCATCATTCTGATCTGGAATAACAAACCTCCTCTTGGGCCTAGATCTATTTCAATGGTTTATAAATGTATTTGTTAAGTCATCCACATCATTTATTAGGCCATCCACATAATCTGTCTAGGACACCTAACTGCTTAGAATCACTTGTTATCTCTAACTTGGCTACATTATCATGGGTGACCTTGTATGGTCATACTAACTTTTTCTATCCTAATGTGATTTTCCATCACGTGTTTGATGCTAATTAGATTTTTATTAGGAAATGTGTATAACCTTTCCTATAAAGAATAGTTGTAGACTCTATTGATCAGGGTTTTAGTAGTGATAGGTTCAAGTAGATACTCTACACTTAGCATTTTCTTGTTGAATCTTTGAAGATATGCTCTTATGTTGTCATCATCTTGTTATATGATGATAAAGAGCTCTGTCTGTGCTTTTTTTTGCAGGAATGCTGATGCTAAAATAAGAGATGAGATTTACACAGAGATTATGAAGACCTAAGATGGATCTAGGTTTAAGACTTTGACACCACACCCTATTAAATCTATAAAAAATTATAGGTAAAATCTTGTAAATGTCGGTACTTTTTATTGTCACTAGCTCTATGATGCTACTCACATTTTGTATATGCTTTTAGGGTTTATAATGCCATCATAGTTGTCTAAGTTGAATTTAACAGCGACATAATCTTTGGTAAGGTAAGTGTGTAACACTTTTTGACAAACTAAAGACTCTTCCACTTGATATGAATGGTATGCAGGAGTTAGGGTTGGTGCAGTCTCGTGCAAGTCAAGCCTAAGATTTTTCTTATGATGGGGAGTATATATATGAGAAAACCAAGAATCAGAAGAAAATTGATGGAGATAGCCACGTATAATTAGTTTGGAAGTGCATCTAAACAAAGGTGGTGGTATTGAAATCTTAAAAGACATATTGCAAATATCCTAACTGCACAAGTAAAAAAAAACAATAAATCTTTAAGGACAAATGATTTATCGTTAACAATAATAAAAGTTAATTTAAATTGTTTTAATAAGTACCCTTCTTGTTATAATTTAAGCATAATTAATTTTATTTTAGTATCCATGTTACGATTTTTTTTATATCAATTATAAGTTTGAATATATTTGTAGTATACATGCTAGTATTGTTTTTTTATTATATTTGTGTTGAAAGCATGTTTTTTTTTTAAGTTTTATTTTTACATGTTTATAAATTTAGACATGTACACACACTTTCTTTTTCTTAATTTTTTTTTTTATGTTTTGTATGCTTTTATTATAATAAACTAAATATTTTTACTCACCGGTAGAATATAATACAACATGCTTTGAATTACAATGATTTCTCATTTAATTTGCAATAACAATAAAGTTAGATATGTTTTTGGTTACGTGGGATGGAATTAAAACTCTATTAATTTCAAACAAAATTAGCTTTATATGAACAAATTCAATCATTTTATTAATTTTAAAAAGTAATAATATTTTTCTCTTTTATATGTTGGTTCAGAAAAAAGGAAAACCTAAAAAAATATAATAAATTATCTTTAAAATTCTATGGAATTTTGGCATTAAACATGGATTAGTTTGTGAACCATCAACTCTTAGTAAGACTCTATTTGAAAATGAGGTTGCGCTTGCAATACAAGCTTATTTGTTTTTATATTTAAAAAATATTTTAAAAAATAATTTTTTTTTGTTTTAAATTAATGTTTTTTTTATGTTTTTAGATCATTTTGATGTGATTACATCAAAAATAAATTTTAAAAATTAAAAAACATTAATTCAATATATTTCCAAACAAAAATAAAAACTTTAAAAAACATTCATTACTGTAAATACCAAACAGGCATTCACATCTACCTGGGAACACAAGGCTATACCTACAAGTTGCAACCTTGTTTCCAGATGGCCTCTAAAACAATTTGTACCTGTTAATTTCTGGTAGGACCATAAGACAAGGAACACGATCTAGCCCATGTGCATCATGTTCCTCCATTACATTCTCCTTTCTCTTAGCACAGGAATCAGTTGAAATCGAACAGACAGTTTCTCCCCTTCGTGATATCAATAATTTTAAGGTCCTCAATGAGAGGCCACAAGAGGCTGTGAGTTACAGCAGGTTGAGTCAACTTCGGCTATTTGCAAATGGGAAGAGAAATGGATGGTTTTCTAGGGGAACTATTGGTCCTGATCTTAATTAAACGTGGGTTTTCATGTGATTTTAAGCAATGGTGTCCAAATCCGTACTGAATGCCCTTAAAGGGTGTTCGAGGCTTTAAAGCAAAATTACCTGTAAACTGTCACCCGTGCCGACACAGAGATCGATGGCTACACTTATTGTTGGGTCCGGAAACCTAATTCATCCCCACCATTCACCGTGCCATTGTCGGGCTCTTTAAACTTTATCCCCTATTGATTCTTAGGTGCAAATCAGAAGGTTAACCAGCCAGATTGATTTGGGTTTTATATTAGTACGATAAACAACTTTGTGATTTTTTTTATGAAGATAAATTTGGATCCATATCCTTTGAAAATAAGTGAGATCTCGAGCACTCAATTGTACTGCTAGTTCAACAAAGATTGATGTAAAATTAAACTATCAACGGGAACCATAAACTTAATCGGTGGCCGATAAGGAGGGGAAAAAGGGATTCTTTCTCAGATGTTAGAAAGAGGGCTTGAACAGTGGTTGGATAAGTTTTTGTGCAAGCTTTTCTCCCACTAAGCCATCAACAACCCTCTTAAGTTTGTAAGATTCAAACTCATTGAGAATGTGGTGTTGTTTTCATTGTTGAGCTTCATCTGTTTTGATATGGCATGAGCAAATCAACACTTGTGGAGATTGAAGAGCATTATTTTATTTTTATGATTTACTAGGAAAAAGATCAGAAACCGAAACCTCTAGTAAGAGAGGGAGATTGAAGAAATCTTTCAGTGAATCTAAGTTTTTGACACCAGCAATCTGGTAACTTAATGTTGTAAATCAAAGATACGGTCAAAGGTCGCTCAGGAGATTATTGTGAGCTTTCATGTACAGATGAACAAAATTTCATGTCAATGTATGGTGCTAAGGACAGAAAAAACATTTAGACAAAATACTCAGAGAAGATATTCAAATCTGAAGGATTGTCAATTAGCAATCAGATGCATTTGTCAATCAACGTTTAGCATATGCATTTGCGAGCCAAGGCTTGGCTGGTTAAGTTGGTATGTAGGTTTAGGTGTAACTTAACTGGTCAGACTCTAGATTTGCTCTTTAGAGATTACTAGTTCGAGTTCAAAATGAGATTTTCAACTCTCTTCCTTTTACTTTTATATTTGAACCAGATCTTGAAATTTTTCTAAGAAGATAATAAATAATCGCAATCACTTGAAACTATTTTTTCAGCATGAACATCGTGCAAGAAGCAAGATCATTTTATCATATCAACCATATTAAAATTTGAAAATTTACTGACTATAACTTTTTTATACCAACATCTTAAACAAGTTGGAAAAACCATGGGTGAATAAGAAAAAAAAGTTGACTTGTGTCATATTAGGTTATTTGTCTAACATCTTCTCTTCAACATTTTTTATACTATTTTTGGAACCAAAACTAATGCAACCATAATTAAATTCTCATTGTTTTAACTGATTTACCCTTCATAAAAAGAAACTGATGTTTTTTTCCCTTAAAAACCAAATGTTTTTATTTGTAAATAAAGTATTTAAGAAGAGAAAAATTATTGTTCAAAGGTTGATCAAATATAATTTTTTATGAATTAAAAAATTATTTTTTAGTAATTCAAACTCAAACCCAAGCTCCAAGATGTGATCCAAGTCGATTTAGTTTGGTGTGGCTTAAGGACAAAGCCCCCTTAGTCCAAGGCCTCTTATCTCTAAAAGTTTTTGTTTTTTATAGGTATCATTTGACTCTTCAACTTCTTAATAAATAAGCTGTAAGAAAATTTTGTAATTTTTCAAAATGGAATTGATGATTTTTTTGTTAAAAATACCAATTAAGAGTTTTTTTATATCAAATTTTCATTTATTTATATTTTAATTTAAATAAATTAATATTCTATGTTAAAGCTTTTTTATGAAAAAATAAATTCTTAACAAATTCATAAAGCTAAAAGTAAATGGATCTCATTTTTAAATTTATGTCAAAAGTGTCCATCGATCATGTTTATTTAAACAATCTTTTAACAACTTCTAGTAAGAGATGGAGACTGAAGAAATATTTCATTGAATCTTAATTTTTGACACTAGCAATAAACGATGTGGTTAGAGGCCTTGCTCAGGAGATTATTGTGAGCTTTCATGTACAAATGAACAAAATTTCATGTCAATGTCTAGTGCTGAAGGACATGAAAACACATTCCGGACAAAATACTTAGAGAAGATATTCAAATCTAAAGGATTGTCATTTTGCAATCAGATGCATTTGTCAGTTAACGTTCAGCTGTTTGGAGGGTAGTTTGGTAATTTCACAAAGGTTCAAATGTTATTATCAGCTTCATAAGGGTCATTGTAGTGATCTTATATTTTAATGTTACACTTAAATTACTTAATTGCCCTTAAGAGTTATTTTTATTTAATTATTTTAAGGGGTATTCTTGGTTTTTTATTTTTTTTAAACACTGTAGTTTCTAAAATAATCATAAAATCAAATTTTCTAAGCTTTGCATTAAGGGATGTTTTTGTTATTTCCTATAGGTTTTTCTGTTATTATTAAGTTGGGTTAGGGGTGATTCATTCTTGCTCCTTTACTAGAAATATTAAAAAAATTATTGGCGCGTGAGTCATCATTCGGTAGAAGAACACCAACTTCTATCATGGCATTTGAAGCTACAAGGCGCCCTCTTTCACATGAGGCGATGCGTATGGTATTTTGAAGGACAATTTAGCTTCAGCCACCCTTTCTTTTTTATCTTTTTTTTTCTCTTTTATTATTCTCTCTCTCTTACACATTACATTACATGTTGGCCATTAAAAAAAAATCAACTTTGTCCTCTTATTTTATGACATTTTATATTTGGCCCTCAATGTTCTGATTTCCAAGTTTGATTCTTAGCCCTTATATCAAGTTTTAATATTTTTTCAATCTAATCCTTAGATCCATAATCTCTAGTTTTTAATTTTTTTCAAGTTTGGTCCTCATTATCTTGATTTTTTTTTTAATTTGGATTCTTTTATGAATTTAATTTTTCTTTTTTTATTTTACCCTTCAATTCAAATTTCAATGATATTTAAAGTTAGGCCCTCAATGTTTTGATTTTAAATTTTGATTCTTAACCCTTTTATCAAATTTTATTTTATTTTTACAATTTCATCATTGAATCCATAGTCTTGGTTTTTTATTTTTTAAATTTGATCCTCATTCTCTTGATTTTTGTTTATTCTTTTGTTAATTTTATTTTTATTTTTAATTTTACCTTTTAATTCAAAGTTTGATGATATTTAACGTTACACCCTAAATATTTTGATTTCAAATTTTGATTTTTAAATATTTTATCAAATTTTAATTTGTTTTTAATTTTATCATTGGATCCATAATCTTGATTTTAATTCCTTCAAGTTTAGTACTCATTCTCTTAATTTTTATTTTTAATTTAGACTCTTTTGTGAATTCTTTTCTTTACAATTTTACCCTTCAATTCAAAGTTTGATGATATTTAAAGTTAGGCTATCAATGTTTTGATTCTTAGCTCTTTGATCCGATTTTAATTTTTTTTTCAATTTCATCTTTGAAACCATAATCTTGGTTCTTTTTTTAAACCCAATCCTCAATCTCTTTTTTTAAATTTTTTTTGTTTCGGATTCTTTTGTTAATTTTATTTTTCTTTTCAATTTTACCCTTCAATTCAAAGTTTTATAATATTTAAAGTTAAGCCCTTAATGTTTTGATTTCAAAATTTGACTTTTAACCCTTTTATCAAAATTTAATCTGTTTTCAATTCCATCCTTGGATCTATAATCTTGATTTTTTTATTTCTTAAAGTTTGGTTCTCATTCTCTTGATTTTTATTTTTAATTTAGATTCTTTTGTTAATTTGATTTTTCTTTACAATTTTGTCATTTAATTCAAAATTTTAGATTGTCCTCTCATTTTCCAGGAGTCAATATGGGCAAGTATTGGTCATGTGTCATGCAGTTTGACTTGAGTTAACCCAAGTCAAATGAATTTTATTTTTTTTTTATAAAAAAAATTAAGAATGATATCATTTTGAAAACAATAGTCAACGATTTTTTACCCAGTCTTGACTAGGTTTGCAACGGGTGACTAGGTCACAGGTCAACCCGTGTTTTTTATTGTTTCATAATGAGTCAATTCTCCTCAAATTTCTTTTGAAACCTAATCGGCCCTAAGCCCTGGGTTACCCAAGTCACGGGTCAACCCATTGTTTTGCTTTCTATTGTGTTATCTTGTTCACATGATCTCACTCACGAGTTTTGGCGACCTCACCTGAATTTGTTGGTGCTTTGTTTTTTTTTTTTTTTTTTGTTAATTGATTTTTTTATTTCATAATTATATGTTTGAATTCTTTGGGATTGATAATCGTAATTTTTTTTAGTTTTCTTTTTATAGTGTGAAGTCATGGATTTTTTTTCTTTAAAATATATTAATAACGCTTAAACATTACTTGGACTGATCCGCGGCAAAGCATGCAGACCACCATGTAGTGTTATCTATTTATTTATCTACTTTGATGCAGTCCTGCTCAAAGATCTTCTCCACATTCATTGTATCTCTTAAAAGCAAAGACCCCAATGATGGAACAGAGCAGGCATTGCTCAATGAACTTAGTGCTTTCAATGATCATATCAAAGTTAGTCGCTTGAATCTATGTTATGGGTTGTTGTTACCTTCGCTGCCTGGATAAATGCTAAGGTCTTAATTTAGGAAACAGGAGAGGTTTGTGAAGACCTCGCCAACAACCGCCACGGCTTTATTTTATTTACCTTCAAGTTATGGTGGTCAGCTAACCTTGTGGCACGGATAGAAAAAAAGAAAAAGGTGCGAGGATGTATCTTTTAATGAAGGATTAATCTGATTGCAATGAAGATGCCTATTCGTTTTTTATAGCAATGTTAAAATGCCATGGATTCTCTTGTTTCCACAGCATAGAAACGTTTCTTGAGTTCTGAGATCATAAATGCCAGATTTTCAATTTAATACCCTTGTTGTTCTAGAATTCCTTTATGCACTGTCCAATTTTGGCGTCTGATTGTTGTTCAACTGATTTAGTTTTTCATTTATCTTCTGTTCTTCGAAGGGGGGCTTTTATCAAGGGGAAATGGTTTCTGCTGCTGATATGGCCCTCGGACCAAAGCTATACCATCTTGAGATTGCTCTGGGGCATTGTAAGAACTGGTTGGTTCCAGAATCACTTCCCCATGTCAAATCCCACATGAAGGTATCCCTCCTCTTACATAAACGAACATGTTTTGCAGCCAATGAATGCAGACTTTGACCATGGTCTTTCACCTGTAACATATTCTAATGCACCCTGTTACCTTAATGGCTCAGCAGCAAGCATAAGAATTCCCCCCTCCCTTCTCCGCCGCCTCAGTCACGGTTGCTTGTGCTTTCAATAATCATGCTGTGCTGTCTTCATGACTTCAAAAGCTTCGTTTACCTCAAGCTCATGCTTATTTCAGCACTAGCCTCGTATAGTTCCCCTCTAGTAACGTTATCATCACCACCAACATCACCGAGTTTTCCATCTCAACAACTCATTATTGTAAGCTTAGCAAGGCATCCTTGTTTGTTTACTTCTTTAATTTGCCCTTACGTATGGTTCACTTGCATTGTAAGTTGTGACCAAGTGGGCCTAAGATGCAACCAAGCTCAGCAGCTGTAATCTAAATAGCCATCACTGTCTGCATCAAAGACTCTAAACACTTCCTCCAGGGTCAAGACTTGGTTCGATGACTCAGGCAGGGAAGGATCCAAAGCTGAGCCATTGAAACTTTGAACAGTTATGCAAACTGGTGTTTACGAATTGCAGACGGGCTCTCAACTCCATCTTTAATAACCGTCTGGATTACTGACCGTTCTGCGCTGCGCGGGTCAAATTATTATTTTTTAAATGAAAAAAATATATTTTGTACATGTTAGTTTTTCCCTGTAATAAAATATATTTAAATTTTGCAAGGGTTAATTTAATATAAGTCGGTTGATCCGAAAATAACTCAGATGATTAATAAAAATATAATTTAATTTATAATAAATATTGAAGATGAGATTTTTTTTATTAATAAACATTGAGACGATAATATATTGGATTAATTCGGGTCAACCTGCTAAATATTCGTATACCGAGTCATAAGACCATGATAACCTTGTAGATAACAAATCAAAATAAATTATAAAAATCAATTTCTAATAAACTTAATATTGAAAGATGAAATTGAAAAAAAAATCAACTAAAAAAATCTTTAAAATGACCCAAGTTAACTTTTGTTAACCTATCAAACTTGCAATTTAGGTTATAAAATCAAGATAACCCAATAAAAAACAGATTGAAACAAATTATAAAATTTAATTTACAATCAACCTAGTGTGAAAAAATAAAATAAAAAAATCAATAAAAAAAAACACTAGAAAATTACTTCAGTTAATTAGGGTTAACTCGTCAAACTTATAACTTGAGCATGGATAACATAATAGAAAATAAATAAAAAATAAATTATGAATTTTAATTTTCAAAGATAAAATTAAAAAAAATTAATTAAAAAAAATCGAGTTAATTCATTAAACTCACGGTACGGCTCACGAGCTTGAAATAACATTATATAAAATAAATTTTAAAAAATTATAAAATCCACCTCTTAATAAATATAATATTAAAAAATAAAAAAAAATTCAATAAATAATATTTTACGAGAAACGACGGCCCACGGGTCAGCTGCCAAAACTCTTTGTTCGTGACAAATCAGAACCAGTTATCTAACCGTGAGCAGGGAACAGATGACGAAGGGAACCAGTGCCTCTGCAACAGGACAAGAGCGCAAGAAAACAAAAGGAGACAGTAAATTCCCCTCCTGTATTAACTGTCAAGAGGGCTGTTTTACTCTGTGTAGACGCTGTACATTCCCCCTATAAAGCCTTTCATTTTAAACAAGGAAAAACCTCTTCAAGAAATTCTTTCACGATAGCTAAGTTTGGACTTAAAAAAGGAAAATATGTATCAAAATCAG
>Ga0325414_1007107_pt1 | contig 11889 bp, 6 predicted proteins | sample PopdelMetagenome_8_FD_206183 | JGI IMG/M metagenome (GOLD analysis project Ga0325414, IMG submission 206183) | Populus deltoides microbial communities from Bellville, Georgia, United States - Leaf-PdKOR-R3 | ecosystem: Host-associated > Plants > Phyllosphere > Phylloplane/Leaf | place: USA... | reverse complement strand
GTTTCAAAGCCTGTTTACTATATTCACCGACGATACTATAGAGCTTGAATTTTCATGTGCAAGCAAGAAACATTTCTGTCGATAAGCACTGATCCATAACCTAGCTAGCACAAGCCACCCTGTAAATTACACTTGCATTTCGCATTGATTACATGTCTGTACCTTAAAGAACAGTAGCACGTAAACTCTGGCGTGGCTTTAAACGTGTTAATAATTGTTTTTTAAAGAAAATTTTATTTAAAAATGTATTAAAAATAATATTTTTTATATTTTTTAAAAATTAATTTTATATCAGCACATCAAAATATCTGAAAATATAAAAAATATATTAATTTAAAGTAAAATAAAAAATAAAATTTTTTAAAAAACATTTTCAAAATGCAATACATTAAATAGCACGGTTACCCGAATAGAATCGCAGTAAAAATTTCAACCTAGCCAGAGACGACAGAACAGGACACTTGTGCATGCTCCAAAGGATACTCTAAGTATGAAGTATCATCGCTACAGTACTAACTGCCAAACAGAGCCCCATCCATCTCGACAATACGACTTCAAGGACATACAACGAAGTTGCTTCAGCAAGCTAATTTGTCGGTGGGTTAGATGGGCTGGTCCGTAGATGCATGCATCAGTACTTGTATAAGGCCCAGCCCAATTACACGCTTTGTCTCAGTGTGCAAAGATTACACGAGAGGACCATCATAACATGCTCGGCAAATACACTGCAGGGTTAAATTAGACATTCTCTTATCTTGTTTTATCTTATTTCCAACCACCAAATATGGATAGGGAAAGAAAAAAATTCTTATCAAATTGCAAATCAATCTTGTGATCTCATCTATTCATGCCTGTGTTTTTTTAATTAAAAATATATTAAAATAATACATATTTTTTTATTTTTTAAAATTTATTTTAAACATCGTAATATCAAAACTATCTAAAATTATAAATAAAAATTAATTTATTTAAAAATGATCATCGACGATGCTTGCTACTTAACTTGAAGCTATTACAGTTTTAATAACTATATATGATCGTTGGAAAAAAAATGACAACCCTTAGAATAACAAATAAATAATGAATTTGTTAGAAAATAATAAAATTATGGTAAAAACTAAGTAATTCATATTTTTTTTAAAACATATTATTAGTTAATGATACTTAGATTCTCATTCTTTTTTTAATTAAACTTAACCCTTCTATATTAAATGACATTTTTGTAAATTTAATCATGTTCAATAATTTTATTAATGGTTAGAAACTTACAATGTCTTATAAAACTCTATACTCATAAAAAATTAAAATAAAAATATCTAAGTTTTAAGATTTATGTTTTGGCCCATCATACCCAAGCCCAAGTATAACTCAAGAATTCAATCTAACCTATGCATCCAAAGAAAAATTTTGCCAAAGATTTTTCTTTCTCTTCTCTTTTCCTTCCTTTATCGTGACTTTTCTCTAAAAAATACTAAGAAATTCAATTCTAAACTTAAGCTTTTGGGTTTTAAAAGAGGTTTGAAGAAACAAGTAAGTATCTCTGTTTTTTTTTTTATTGGAGATTTGATAGTTGATGGATTAAAGAAATATATTGATATTTTATTATTTATTTATTGACTTGATACACGGATGATTTGAGAGGTTTAATTGATGTTTTAAAGTGTTAGTTTGGCTTAAAATCATTTGATATAAAGTCTAGATTTTTTGGTTTTAAGGATCTGCAAAACTTTTGAAGAATGACATATCAAGATTCTAAAGTCCCGATCACCGGTTTGCTGAACTGGCGAGTCGGTTGACTTGATGGTGTCGGTTGACCGGTTGGTATGAATCGACTGACCAGTTGGCTTGCGGTGACAGTTGATTGGTTGGTTATTTCAATCGACCGGTTGATTGAGGACTGGGGTTTGATCGGTTCTTTTCAGTTCGATCAGTTTGAGAGATGTACAAGATTGATCGGGTGGATCTGTTCTGGTTTTGTAATTATGTTTTGATCTTTCCTATTAGAGTTGAAATCTTTTATATTATCTGTCATGAGTCATTTTTGAGTAATTTTTGTGTTTATTATAAGTTTTGCTAACGTTTCTCCTTGCAATCATCAATTGTTTCTAGTTCTATGTCTGTTTGTTTTTTACCTTTTTTTTCAGATAAATAAGATAATCTTTAATATTTATATAATTAATATAAATAAACTATGCATGTTGATTATATGATAAGTACGGATGGCATTCTTGAATATGTATCTATGTTGATTTATTTCAAAATACTCATCATCAGTTCTTGAATATGCATTCATATTATGTTGAATTAAATTCTATCCAATATGATATTCAGTTGCTTTCATAATTATGTGAATATATGTTATGTTTTGATATCAGACTTGTCAAAAATTCCATACTAACAAAAAATAGATAGTCTTTGTGCACATCGTATCTGTATACCTAATTAGTGAAAGCGACATTGACCTGTGCACAACTAATAATCCCACGATGCTTTGTTATGGAAACCTTAGGGTTTCATTTGTTACCTAATCTGACATGTATTCCAGTATCATATACTAATATGCTTAGTATGTATATATATATTTATATCAATATATGTACGACTTCCAATTTATAATATCTAAGATATATATTAAATGTTATTCCCCCCACTGAGTTAGTTGAACTCACTTTTTTTTAATATTATTTTCAGGTTCTCAGTTTCTGTTGGCAAGTTGACTTTATTGAGAGTTCATGGTTCTTCGCTTTTGATCAGTATGCCCTACTTGCTTCCACAAGACTTTTCTTTTAGTCTAGACTCTAGAGTGCTCCACTGTTTTTAGTTAAATATTAGATTTTGATATTTTAATAAGTATTATGAATTATTATTTATTTTTATTGATTTTGAATAATATTTTGAAAGTTTACAAAACACTATAAATTTGTATAATTTATTTTATGATAAGTATGTTTAAGGCTTAGTGTAGGTGAGATACCGCCATGATGTTGCTCCTGCGTTACCGATCATGAACCTGGAATTCATGTTGTGACATAAGTTTGATGTTTAATAGTTATATTACGAGATGGCATGCCTGCGTGCTGCTGCGGGCTTGTAAAACAAATATTATAATTGTGAACCAGCGCTAGATAAGTAATAAAAACTAAAGGTATGATGTAGCTAATATTTCATGACGGAAAAAAAAGTTGTGATGGTGATCAAAAACTTAGAAACTGGACAAAATGATTTGTATCAATCCATAGTGTTTTGTGAGAAAAGATACAGTGCTTTCGCCATATGATTTAGCTTTTCTGTTAATAAAAAGCAAAAAAAATTACAAAGCTAAATTCTCTACCAACTTAATATTAAAAAAAATCAACAAAGATAATTTTGGAAGGAAAAAAACCCATGAGAAAAAACGTTATAGCAATTGACAATGTTTTGTGAGGAAAACTACAATGTTTTTCCCAATACAATCGACAAAGATAATTTTAGAAAGAATCATAAAAAAATCATTTAGAGAAATATTGTAGCAATCTACAGTGTTTTGTGAGGAAACAACAACGCTTTTCTCATATGATTTAGTTTTATTGTAATTATAATTTTTAACCAACTCAATATTAAAAAAAATCAAAAAATATAATTTTAGAAAAAATCATAAAAAAAAATCATGTGGGAAGATACTGCAGCAATTCACAGTGTTTTAAAGAAAAAAATTACAAAGCTAAATTCTCAATCAGCTCAATATTAAAAAAATAAAATCGATAGAGGAAATTTTTGAAAAAATAAAATTAAAAAAAAACACAAAAAAATAGGGACAAAAAAACCATGCTGGAAACACTGTAGCAATTCACAGTGTTTTGTGATGAAAGCTACAGTGCTTCCCCACATGATTTAGCCTTATTTATAATGACTTATAACTGTAATTCTCAATCAGCTCAATATTAAAAAAAATAAAATAGACAAAGAAAATTTTGAAAAAATCATAAGAAAAAAAAACTATGTGGAGAGACGCTGTAGTAATCCATAGTGTTTTCTGAGGAAAACTATAGTGCTTTCCCCACATGATTAAGCTTTATTACAAAGTTAAATCCTAATCAGCTCAATGTTAAAAAAATAACATCGAAAAAATAATTTTGAAAAAAAATATTACAAAAATAAAAACACAAAAGAAACTAGAAAAAAATCATGTGAGAAAAAACTGTATCAATCCATAGTGTTTTATGAGAAAAGTTACAGTGTTTTCACATGATTTAGCCTTAGTTGTATTAACTTGTAATTGTAATTATTGACTAACTTAATATTAAAAAGTTAAAATTGACAAAGATAATTTTAGAAAAAAACATAAAAAAAACCATGTGGGAAAAAACATTGTAGCAATCCACAGTAATTTATGAGGAAATCTACAGTGCTTCACTCACATATTGTAATTGTATTTCTTAACCAACTCAATATTAAAAAATAAAATCAACAAAAATAATTTTGGAGAAAATCATAAAAAAAACCTTGTGGAGAAACACTGTAACAATCAACAATGTTTTAAATAAAAAAATTACAAAACTAAATTCTCAATTAGCTTAATATTAAATAAATAAAATTGATAAATATAATTTTAGAAAATAAAATAGAAAAACCATGTGGGAAAACACCGTAGCAATCCACAATATTTTAAAGAAAAAAAAATTACAAAGCAAAATTTTTAACCAGCTCAATATTAAAGAAATAAAATTGAAAAAGATAATTTTTGGAAAAAAAACGAAAAAAAAACCTAAAAATAAAAAAAAATAAAAAAAAATGTGACAAAAAAAAAGAAAATGAAGAAAAAAAAAGAAATGCACTATAGATTACTGTTGTAATTCACATGCATTGAGTGTGAGAGAAGAGTAAATTCCTCGCGCCTTTAGCTTATTACTTAATATAAAAATCAATGTTCAATAGCATTATTTATCTTTTTTTAAGATATATTTATAATGTTTTTTTTTAATACTTACAGTATCTTTTTATTTTAATAATAAAAATATGATTTTATCCTTATTTTATTTTATTTTACATATTCTAAGTTTAGAGTAACAATGGAGTAAAATTAAAGTAAGTTTTTTTTTTATTTTTAAATTTTTCAGAACCTGTTTCTGGACGTTTATAATATATTCAACAAATATGCATTATTGAAAGCAAAAAGACTGACTCGGTTTTCATACACAAAATTGCAGACCTAGTTGTGTTTCAATTTTCAAAAGAGACGATAGCCCAAAAACAAGAGTCCCAAATTATATATGACTTCACCATTATCTCTTGAACAAAAGAATTGTGCTAAATGGGCCTAGGAGCTTCGAACCCACTTTTTTATTTAACAGGTAAAATTATTGTTGAATCAGCAGGCAGCCCTTGATTATTAAAAAATCATCATAGTGTATATTATTTTATATTTATTTTTTATTAAATAAAAAATAATAATATTCAAACTTGTAATTAAAATTTTAATATAATTTAATAATTTAAGTTATTATGAAGATATAACTTATTTATATAATTCTTTAATAACAATTCTCGATGAATTCATGTAAAGAATATATGTAAAAGAGATTTGGTAAACTTTTATCAATCATTATTCTTAAATAATTTTTTAAATCATAAATTTCATATTCGTCCAGTAAATATATTAATTTTAAGATTTGAATTCTAGAAAATAGAAAATTGGAGCCAATAATCTGATATCTTCAGTTTTAAAAAACAATTTGATGTCTTAATCTGTGACGAGTACAGCACGCTATATTTTTAAGGTGATGGTGACTAGTTGAGTTGGATTATTCCTACGAACGTGGTAGTAGGTAGCCCCTGCCAAAGAAAAAACTCCTTAAAATCTACGAAAACCTCCAAAGTCTCCGTAAATAAATAAAAAATTGTTCCAAAGTCTTTTCTGTTTCAAAAATAAAATAAAATGACCGAGCTAATTGGGATTCTAGTCATCAATGTTGAAGTTACTTTCCTCGAGAGAAAAAATGGGCGACAGATTCTTTTTAATCTCTCAACAAGAAGAAACTTCAGTAACAACAACTTCTTTATGCCAGGCAAAACATTTCACATAGAGAGAGATGAAGGGAATCAAGTACCTTGAGCATTTCAGAGGTGAGCATCAATTGAAGCTGATCGAGAAGGTTGACGAAGTTAATCTAGCTGTATGCAAAGCTTGCAAGGAACACTGTCGTGATCCGTATTATTTTAGTTGCAGCGTATGCGATTTAAACCTCCATGATTTATGTGCAAATTTGCCATCATGGTTCTCAAATCCTTTTCATCCCCACACGCTTTCAATCTTTCAGACTCATGTGATAGGCGAGCCGGAACAGTTTCAGTGCCACGCCTGTTTTAGGAACATAGATGGCTACACCTATGGCTACAAATGCAACGAGTGCCTCATCTATCTAGATGTTGAATGTGCTTTACTAAGACCTGTCATAAAAGAAGATGAAGATCATGTTCTAATCCATTTTTCCCATCTTCATCCATTAGTCCTAGTTGCTACCGAACTGAAGGATGTTAATGATGACCCCCCACGCTGCTACCTGTGTTGGGAATTTATAATTAGCTCGGTCCTGTTCTACAAGTGTGAACCCTGCAGATTCTATCTTCACAAATCATGTGCTGAATTGAAGTTGCCAAAATGTTTGGATCACTTCTATCACCGTTGCTCTCTCGCTCTATGCACCGAAAGAAATCCTTATACTTGCAATGCTTGTTTGAGGAATCGTGGTGGCTTCCACTACCTCTGCGACAATTGCAACTTCAGGCTCGATGTCGACTGCGCTTTACTGCCTGAAAAAATGAAATCTGAAGGTCAAGATCAGCTCTACCATCACCCTATGCACGGGCATCCCCTACTACTTGTTGATGTAACTGATGATGAAGCAATTCACTGCGTCGCTTGCCAGAAAAGCTGTTGTGACAAGGCCTATGTCTGTCGTTGGGCCGGGGTATGCAAGTTTTTCCTCCACCAACAATGCTTCCTTCTTCCTGAAAAGGTATTCCAACCGCATTATCCAGGCCTCGAGTTAAAGTTGACTCCAGAATGTTTTCCTAAAGCAAGATGCATTTCCTGTTATAATTTATGCAATGGCTTATTCTACCGCACTCCGTCCAAATTACCGAAGAAAGTGAGAAAAAAACTGGGTGGCTTACCATTACCATTCAACGTGCACGTTAAATGTCCCGTGGAGGTGTCCACTATAACATATCAAGCTCACCCTCACAATCTTACATTTATCGAGAACGTCATAGGCAATGATATTGACGACAGCAATGAATTCAAAGGTATAAAGTGCAAGGCCTGCGGCAAGGATTGCATATCATCATCACCTCTGTTTCGTTGTGCCCGATGCAATTACAATCTTCATGTTGAATGTGGTCCCTTACCGTGTATCATTCCTTACAAAAGTGAATTGCATACACATCCACTCAGGCTTATCTATTCTCCGGTGGACGGCGAAGACAAAAATGACGTGGATGTGTTTTACTGCGACGAGTGCGAAAACGAAAGAGATCCAAGGCTACCAGTTTATTGTTGCTCTGAGGGCTGCGCCTATATTGCTGAGATTAAATGCGTAATATCCGAGGTACGTTTTCTACCATATTTTCTATATCTGACATTTTACTTCAATTTTTGTAGACAATTATCTAATTCTAGAAGTGATTATATGAAAAAAAAAAAAATTTCATTCCGTCCGAGTGATGGAGTGAGGGGATTGAAACATGATCCGTGCCTACACTCATAATTAAAACAAGAACTAGGTTTCGTGTTTCTCCTTTACTCTACTTGTTTTGCTGTCAGGTAAAACGTTCGTTATTGGGATATAATGGTGAAGTGGAGTTGAAGTCCTTGATCACTAAGATGGCTGGGAAGGTGATTGGCAAATATTATCTTCCTCCTCAGGAACCTGGAAGGGGCAGTGGAACAAAGAATGAAGATTGCAATGAAATTATTAGTCGTTTCAGAATTGAGGACACAGACTTGTATCGAAGCATTTCTATGGCTGCAAGACACTGGGCTCAGAATGATACCACCAAGAGCATAGGATCACAAGCTTCTCTGTTTCCAAATGAGGCTCTTACTCTTATGAACTTATTATATGGAGGCAAAGATATATTTAAAGAAGATAGGTCGATTTTCAAGGTCGAAGATCATTTTTTGAAGTCAGACTTTGCATACATAAGGGAGGCACTAGGTGATGTTATCCTTGCAAAACCCACTTTGCAAAATTCACCGGTAGTGGACTATTTCAGATTTATGTTATGCTGGACAATAAACAGCATGCGCACCACAAGAGTTGTTGATATTTCCCAAGAACTACTGTCGAAGTGGTGGAAGAACTTGAAAATGGTGCATTTTGCAGGTTTCAACATACAGTTCGCCTTAGACCGTCTGGACAGAATTGTGTTTGCTTACTATGGTCTTCAAGCTAAAGCAGAAAAGGAGAACCTGCAGAAAATAGATGGAGAGATCTCAGAGCTTGATCAAGATATTAAAAAATTAGAAGCATTATTGGTGGATAAAAGAGCAAGATTACAAGAACTCCAGAAGAGACGTGGGCATGTGGCCTCCAAAGAAATCGTGGGTTCTAGCTTAGTAGACAAGTGCTTAGGGGAGGCATCTGAACTGAAGTGGAGGTTGGCTGGTGAAGGTCTTTTTGAAAAATAGGAGTACAACCTGGCGTTTATTTATTATTTTGCACTTTCTTTGTGATATGGATTGTGATTGTCCTGTTTAGTTTTTGAGTGTATTTATATTAAGGTATTGATTGGGTTTTAAAGTGTTTTTTTATTCGGAAATATATTTAAATAATAGTTTTTTTTTAAAAAAATATTTTTGATATCAATATATCAAAACGATTTAAAATTATAAATTTTTTTTTGAAATTGCACAGTCAGCCGCATTCCCAAACATGCTCAACATTGTTATGAAGGCACGCGCTTCGTTGTGAGCTAGATCATTTTTTTTAATTTAAAAAAACAATGTTGAAGTATTGTCAACATGTTTTAAAACATAAAAAAATTAAATTAAAAAAATATGACGTTCAATTCTCAACAAGTAAACATTATAGGATTAAATTAAAAAAAAAATAAATTTAAAAAAAAAATCAAAAGAAAAAGAAATTAAAAGAATGATGACTAAATATGACACAAAAATAAAATGATGTAAAAGACCTGAGCCAATTTGAATTCACAACTCGGGTTGTAAGGTCGATTTATTCTTATAGAAAGCAAATAAAAAAAATAAAGAAGCTCAATCCTTAATAAATTCAATATTGAACGATAAAATCGTGAAAGGAAATCAATGTAAAAAAATATCAATGTCAACTCGAGCTAACATTTAATACTCGTGACCTAGATCATAAGATTAGGATCACTGCATAAAAAAAATCATGAAACCCAATCATCAACCAATCCAATATTGAAGGACATGATAAAAAAAATCAATTTAAAAAAAGAACCTAAAGTAAAAAAAATAATTAAAAGAATAATGATCAAATCCGACATAAAAATGAAATGAACTAAAATGATTAGGGATTAAATTGAAAAAAAAAATCAATTAAGAAAATGATATATATATATATAAAAGATATAATAATAAAAAAATAGGACTATATTTAATATAAAAATCAAATGGTAAGGGATGAAAATGAAAAACAAAAACCAATAAAAAATCCAAAACAAATAAAACCATTTTAAAAGACAAAGACTACAATTGAAAGAAAAAATAAATGGGAAGACAAAGTTGAATTTTGGTTGAACCAGTGTGAATCCTGAGAAGAGGAAAAAAAAAGAGGTAAAGATTCAATTGCCAGAAGACGTTGCATTCATCAGTCACCTTTTCTTTTTATTAATATTTTTTTAAAAGAATGATTTGCTTCAATTTATAAATACAAATATACCACCCGATACCAAATAAAAAACTTTAAGGAAATAAAGTCATTTTATTATGGAAGTAAAAGGATTGAAAAGTCCCTAGACCTTAGCTCTAAAAAGATTATCTTTAAGGGTATTTAAGTCATTGCATTTTACATATAAAATGCTATAAGACTTATTTGCCCTCAATTAATATGGTAATTCCATAAAAAAAATTATCTTACCCCTATAAATAGCCCATTATTTTGCGTGAGAATGGGTAGAAAATATTGCAATACACAATAAAACCCTCTATATTTTTTTTGAACCTTGTTCTACATGTTTACAATATATTCAAAACATATGCGTTTTGAAAAGCAAAGGGACAAGCAAAAAACCTATTTTAATGAATACATAGATGATGGGTTTAGGCTTTAATAGTCTTGAACCCTAGGTAACACTTTTGAGCTTAGGTTTATGTTTGAGTGTATCCTATGTGTCAGATTCAGGTGTATCCTTTGCCTAGCAAATAAAAAACTCATTAACTCACATATAAACAAAAGAAAAATAATCTCCTCCACAGCATCTCCTTCATTTTATCATCTTTATTTACTACACTTGCAATATATTACACAACTTCTAACGCAACATTCTTATTGTATGTGCTAAACGTTGAAGTGTTTTATGACGCTCAGTCCATGACGCTTCCTCTATTGAATAATTTCTGAACAGAACCTCAAATTTCTTGCGAAGTCATGTTTGTAGCTTGCAGGCGGGCTGGGGCTTCATATTAGGGCTGAAACTAGTATCTAACCATTGCATGCTTAACAGTAATGGGCTCTTGTTACAAACCTTCTACTTTTGCAGGTCTTGCAGACGAAAGTTACAGTTTGTTTTTTCCTCCACATTCTTAGTTAGATCAATTATCAATCAGTTCCATAGTCATTAACAATTCTCATGTGCTTGAAGCATTGTCATTCGTGTGAAAGAATTCTGGTCCCAGAATTCTTGATTTGCATAAGACGTGCACGATTTGTAGATTTGCATAAGGCCGGCATGATCCCCTCTCAAGTCTTCATATCGCTTCAGGATTTCTGTACAGTCAAGTAGTTTTTTTTTTCTTTAATTCCAATCAGGATATTCTGAATCAATTATTCTCATGAATCAAGACCAATTCCTTTCCTTGCCAAGTTCAGGCAGGCCAAATCACACCACATACCCACAATAAACGAAGAGCTGCTCGGAATATTTATCGGCAAACCGACCATATAATTAAATCATTGAACTACCAGTCCAAGTAACAAACTATATATTGAACACAAGCAAGTCAGGTGAGTCTGAGACAGGTGTTGCTGGCGTATCGATCCATCGATACATGGTAGCATGTAGTTGATTGGTTCTTTTCGAAGCTTAGCATCTTCCACACGCAGCTCACACGTACGTATCCATGATTCTTTATCTGGTGGCCACTTGCAAGCAGCAGAACACCACAGCACGTGGGATGGCCACAGAAGTTTCATTATCAATTTCAATTCAGATTCATACCTTGAAATGTAATGACACTGTAAGATTCCTGCCTGTTTACCTAGATTGCATGAACACCATTTGTGTTTCAGATAAAGTTATTATAGGAATAGAAAAGGCTTCAATTTTGGCAAAAATATTCACAAAGTTGGTGCAGAAGTCTATTTTTCCCCCTGACTTTTTGGGTATTGAAAGGTTATCTCTTTGAAACTAGTAGTTGCCTTGTAGGATTCCTTGACAACTCAGGCAAGGATCTTTCTGAATCAGGACAAAAGGGGGTCAATAATTTATTAGAGGTGACTGCTTCGGACTGTAAATCATAGTTTTTAGCCGTTCTTTCAATAGAGTTGGGTATACTATAAAATTCACATATGCATAATACTTGGGTACGAATAGCTTATCTAAGATAGAATTGGGTGAAAATTTTCTTTTGATGTGAAAAAACCAGCTCGAATCACTAAAAAAAAAATTAAATGAACGCACCTAATTCTTATCGGTTTGGATCTCAAA
>Ga0325414_1007102_pt1 | contig 11892 bp, 4 predicted proteins | sample PopdelMetagenome_8_FD_206183 | JGI IMG/M metagenome (GOLD analysis project Ga0325414, IMG submission 206183) | Populus deltoides microbial communities from Bellville, Georgia, United States - Leaf-PdKOR-R3 | ecosystem: Host-associated > Plants > Phyllosphere > Phylloplane/Leaf | place: USA... | reverse complement strand
AGTTCTGCACGACCTGGCCTGCAGGAAGCAGCAACACTGGCGGACATGTGTCCGTTAGACGAGAAAAGGATGCCATGATAGGCCGCCCCAGGCAGCGTGTGCCTCTACGGTGGCAAGTGGCAAGTGGAAGAATAGTGAGACTTTTGAGGCAGCGAAGCGACGGGCCTACGCTGAAATGTGTGAATTTTGTTTGGGTTATAGATATATTGCCTCATGTGAATTTGTGATAGATCATCAGGGGTGATTCAAACACTTTAGTTGCTTTCCTTCAAGAGCTGGTGGATGTTTTTTTTTTTATTTAGAAATATATTAAAATAATATTTTTTTTGTATAGTTTTTTAAAATTATTTTTAATATCAATATATTAAATTGATATAAAAAATTAAAAAATATTAATTTTAAAAAATATTTTTTTAAAAAATATTCCTTTAAACTCGAGTTATGCGAGGCTGCATATTGCACTTCTATCCAGACATCTTAAGGACCACCTTCATAATGTCCGTAGGGTGAAAGGGAGCAATCAGCCACTCTAATCAGATCTCTTTATGAAAAAAGACGACATATCTCAATAAGATCAACAGGACCACCTTGTTTTGATGCAATATGTTGATGTTAGAATGCTAGTTTTCGTGTTCTTGGTAAATGTTAGAATGTTAGGTGAACATAGCACGTTAGCAACAGACCAGATTTCTTTCTTCCTTTCACCATATCCCTCGAGTTGAGATGGAGAAAGGAGGGGTCAGGTCCTTGCCCATGCAGAGGACAAGACACGACTCCTGTCTTGCATCCACTCACCATCAGAAAAACGTGATTTAGAAACGAAAATTAGCGACACAGTTAGTCCTGTCGTCAATACAGACGGAATTAGTAACAATATTTTTTTGGTTTGTTTCTGCCAATTTTGCGACGAAAACTATTCCACCGCTGATTCTATTCCATCGCTGATAGTGTTTTTCACTTAATTTCCCATAAAAAAAATGCTAATACCATTTTTGTTTTTTACAGCGGTCCAAATCCAATTGAAAATGCCAAGCACTTTCACCGCATGTTCTCTTAGTTTCTTCTGTGTGTTTAATAATGTGGTGCTGGAAGGTTTTAAAAAGTGTTTTTTTATTAAAAATAAATTAAAATAATGTTTTTATTTTTTTATTTTTAATATTAACATATTAAAACCATAAAAAATCAAATAAAAAGAATTAATTTGATGCTTTTTAAGGTAAAAACAGTTTGAAAAATAAATTGAATTGCATTACCAAACATACCATTAGACTAAATTGGTGGCTCGTACTACGTTGTGTGTCATACCATATTTTTTTAATATAAAAAGAATATTTAGACGATGCTAGCATTTTTAAAGAAGCATGGAAAATTCGAGACCTGAGTCATTGACTTGATTAGGTTAAATAAGCTTAGTTGATTTAATAATATGATTAAAAAAAAGCAACGATAATAAATAAATCGAACTAAATAAAAAAAATTGATAATGATCAACTCAAAAAATAAATGTTTTTCAATACCAAAAAAACATATCCTCTACTTTTCTTAGCTCTCTCTTTCTCTTGTTTGTCAATCAACGGTGGTTATATCCATTCTTAGTTGTTGTAAATACATTCACATTAAAGGCAACAAACCTAACATATTCTAGTTAGCATTAAAAAAATATAAAATATTAAGAGATTCACTGTTCATTTAAAGAGTGGTTTGCTTCTCTCTTTTTTTCTAATATTTTTTTACACTTTGGTTTCTTCATTTTTTTCTTCTTATTTTAGTCATTTGACATAACTTTGATTTGCAATTAGTCTTTCATGTGTAAGTATAGGGATTTCTAGGTATAGAAAAAATATTTTGTTGCTCGGTTAATTCATGAGTGAGTATAGGGATTTCGAGGTATAAAAAATATATTTTATTGCTCGGTTAATTCTCAGTTTAACATAACAAAAATTGATTTAAAATAATTAGAGCTTAAGAGATCAAATTTGAAGGTTAAAGAAATACTCAATCCTTTTTTAAGCCAACATTAGGGGCTTATTTACACGATTAAGGGGGAAAGCTCATGTCTTTTTTTTCAATTTTATCTCTCATCTTTTTTCTCAATTTGATTCCTACACATTGCTTTTATTTGAGACTTGATTTAGTGGTTTGTCTTGGTTGCTTTGATACAGAGATCTTGCAATATTGAGGGAAATTCTCGATGCTTGGTTTTGCAAATTAAAACAAAAATTTGCTGATTTAGAACAATTATGGGTTAAAGGATTAAAATTGAAACTACAACAAATATAAGGACTATGGTAAATGAGTAAGATCATTTTTAGACGTCGTGTGAGTGACCACATGGTGTTTAAACATTAGCTTCATGGTGATGTTAGAAGTGTCTCACCACCCTCTTCTTATTGGTCCAAAACATGTCGACGATGGGTCTCTAACAATCTTTTTTTCTTCTCCTCCCACTTTTCTCTCTCCACTCATTGGGATTTGTGATGGCCTATAAAAATTAAAAGATGTCATGTTATTTTATTTTTGTATCAAATGTGGTTCTTATTTTTTTTATTGTTATTTGTTTTGTTTTACATTCTCTTTTTGATTGATTTTTTTTTTCACTTTAATCCCTCACCATTTAGTTTCATTTAATTTTTATATCAAATTTAATCACCGTTCTTTTGATTGCTATTTACTTTTATTTTTTTTATTGATTTTTTTTTCAATTTCCTCCCTTAGCGTATTAAAAATTTAACTTCGTGATTTGTTTTCTTCTAAGGGGTTGGTCCCAAACTCATGAATCAAGTCACGAGTTCGAAGATTAAGCCAAGTTGACTTTAGTTTTTTTAGGTCCTTTTTATTTTTTTTTAAATTTTATTTTTCAATATTGGATTGATCGGGGATTAAACTTCATAATTGTTTTTGCTTTCCTTTCCATAGGATTATCCTGATATAATATTCTAGAACATGGGCTTGACATATTAATTCGGTTTGACACGAATCTTTTTTTTCGTTGATTTTTTTTTAATTGAGTTATTTTTCCCTTCACCATTGAGTTGTTTGATAATTGAGTTTTGTAGTTTTATTTAATTTTCTTTTTACGAGGTTATCCATTTCTCACGACAAGTCACAATTTTGGCAAGGTGGACTCGGGTCAAGGTTTTTTTGTCCTTTATTTATTTATTTATTTTTAATTTTATTCTTCAACTTTTAATTTGTTAGGAATTGAGCTTCAAATTATTTTCATGGGGGTTGTCTATGGATGTGAATGCATTAGCAAAAACCAAGGATGGACATCATCGTCTATTAACAAAGAAGAAGAAGAAACAAACGAGAAAAAAAGAGAGCAAAAGTAGTAGAGGCTGCTGCCTTTGTGACAGTGAGCTGCTTGAGTAGTAACAATAACTGTCATGAGCAGCAGTAGTAGCTGCCATGAATCGTAGCTTGTGTAGGCTGGTAAGAAGTGAGTAATAGAGAGAAAGAGGTGAGACAATTACAAGAGAGTGAGGGTATGAGATTTGTTCTTCTTCACTATTGTAAATTGTAGTGTTTCTCCTATCAAATAATATTGACTGCTCCGTGTATGTAGATAAGTTGTTGAATCGTGTTGAATTTGTTGTGTTCAGCCTTCAGGAAAAAAATAAATGGTTCTTTACAATCCTAACAAGTGGAATTAGAGTTTTGGAGTTCCTAACAAATTGGTATCAAAGCTTTGGTGTTCCCAACAAGTGGTATTAGAGTTATGGTTGTAGAAAAATCATGTGTTTGATTTTCTTTAAAATAAAAGTTGTCCAAATTATGTTTTGGGCATATCATTATGAAGAGGAGGTCGAAAGGAGCACAACGATTTAAACAACGTATAAATCAAAGTTAAAACGAATTCATACGACTGGTTAAAATTTTTCATAAAAGTTAACCCGAATGCACGCCACATCACCAGGCCGTGCAAGTGACCAGCCAACACCATGTCAACATGGTGGTACCCACCACCATATAATCAAGCCACAATCCGAGAGTTCGGATCTATTGTGAGTGATCCTATATACAACTGGATTTGAGATTGAATTTAGGCCGTTTATCTAGCCAAAATTATTTTGATCAAATTATAGCTGTTTGGAAAGCGAGTTAGATGACTTCAAACTTGTTTCTTGCTAATTTGATCATTCTGGATGCAATGTTACAATTCGATTATGGAGATTTGGACTAGAAATGGTGGTGGTCAATTAATAAAAGAGATATTGTGTGATGATGAGGCATCTAAAGGTCATTGTGGTAGTCGATGAAGATGAAGAAGTCACACACATTTCCCAATTACATGTGCATAATTGCTATGTGGAGAATTTTAATAGCTTGAAGAAAGGCAAAATTGAGATACTCTAAACACCTGATCATGTGAAACATGGAAGATAAGGGGTGTAGAGTGAGAAAATGACGAAGACCAATCTTGATGAATTTGAAGCATTGGTAGTCTCACCAGATGTTGAGAAATCAGGTAGAAAACCAAAACATTCTATACGGATAGACAATATGGTGGATAGATATGGCTTAAGAAGTTTTGTCTATGAGATTGAGTTTTAAGCGGGATCGATGTGACCTCTCCAATATTTTCTAGGAACTTTCTTAGTTGAAGGATTATCTATATGGTTCTATTTTTATATATGTAACAATTTATAATGAAATAGTTGAAGATTAGCACGATGATAACACAAAGGAGCAGTTGGGTTCCGTATATTTAAGGATCCGATGGAGTAGTGATTTCTCGAAGACGCTTCCAAAATAGTAAGCCTGGAAGAGCTACAAGTTGCAAGCATGTGCTGAAGAAGAAAAGAAGATAATTACCCCACATGAATAACAAAACGAGTGATTGTTAGATTTGTTACCATTAATGTGAATGCATGTGCAGAATTTAAGAATGGACGACACCTTCCATTGACAAAAAAAAAAAAAAGCAACAAACAAAAGGAAAAGAGAGCAAAGAAAAGCAATAGAGGCTACTGCCTTTGTGGCAGCGAGCTGCTTGAGTAGCAATATGAACTACTATGAACCATAACTTGTGTAGGCTGATAAAATGTGAGGGGGAGGGAGGGAGGGAGGGAGTCTGAGATTTGTTCTCCTCCACTATTGTAAATTGTGATGTTTCTCTTATCCAATAATATTGACCGCTCAGTAAACTTAAACAAGTTGCTGAACCCATGTTAAATTTGTTGTGTTTAGCCTCCGGGCAAAAATCAGCAGTTCTTTACTATCCTAACAAGTGAAATCAGAGCTTTGGAGTTACCAACAAAGTGGTATCAAAGCTTTGGTGTTCCCAACAAAACAGTCCCACAGGTAGCAATATATTTATTTCTTATCCATTTATTGATTTTTTTTTTTTGACATGCTGTATCTACTTTGATAAAATCATTGATTTGGCATTGAAGTGTTGGAGCCTGTCTCATTCATTCATTTAATTCTACATCGTTCATTATATCTCCCACGTGGGTTAATAGGAGACAGCTTCCAGTTCCAAAATCTTCTTCATTTTTAGTAAATCTAAACATACATGGGACCATAGGGGTTCAAATTCAATGCAGGAAACAAGAAGATGGGCTATATATGGTTAACCACAATGTAGAGTTTTGTCATCTAGTTTCTGGTCACGAGAAGAAAGCGACTGCAAGTTGGCTAGCAGACAAACAGATGCACGCAATGTTATACACACAACTCGTGAACCATTCTCACTGCTCAGGATTTCTATCTACGGCCTGAGGCTCTTAGCCCACCTCGCTAAAAGAATATGGCATTTTATGGCTGTAACCTAATGCTTGGCAGTGCTTGGCCCTACCTGAAAGCACCGCAAAGGAAGCTAATCGTAACCCAACAGCTAGCAAACACCACCATTCTTGCCAGATTCTCCATGGCTATGAGTCTATGATCCCATAACCAAGAGCACATGTTCTTCAGTCACGATGCAATGCATTTTCGCTTAAAAAATCTTGACCTTAAGGCATAAAAAAACAAAATTAATGAAGATAATTTCTCTCCTCGCACCATTTGATTTTATATTACAATAATACAACGGCATGAACATATACCATTTTTCAAAGGTGGGTGGGTCCACATATATGCAACAAGGTACATGCACCGTGTTAACCCACGCGCCACCTCACGCACCTCCATGTTTAACTGACTAACTGGACTTTTCAAGTGAAGATCAAATCTTTGGCAGATTTGAGAAGCCCCACTTCAAAACCGCACTAGCTGGAGCACATGAACTAATCACCGTCTTTTTTTACAACAGGGTTTGATATGACAACTCAGTTTATATTTGACCAAATCGATTAAAATTGGCTAAATAATTTGATTGGTCTCCCATAAACCGAGTTTTTTTTTTCGACAATCACTAGATAATTTTTTCTGTCCAATATTATATTACAAAATTATACAATACTAAAGAGGGGGAAAAAAAAAACGTCAAGAACTTACCGGAGACAAGTACACTTGACTCTGTATCACAGTTTTGCCTATCTTGAATCCAGGAACCACTGTGAAAGCCACCCGGAGATCAGTATCAGAATTGGGATTTTCTAATTCTGAGTCTTGTGTTACAGCCTCCATGTAGACATCAGAGAATCTGCAATTCTTGCTTACTTGAAAAATACTGACATCCTCGCCAAATGAGAAAGCTAAGAGATTCAAGGCCCATACCCTTCTAGCCATCTCAACAAATGCATTAAAGAAAGCAGAATCTGGGAATCCACCAGAATTCACTAGCTTTCTCTGGTTTAAATTCCCAAACAGAGAGCACTCCAATTTTGCATGGACAAGTTGAAGATACTTAGCCCTTGTGAATCTTGCAAATGATGAGTCTGGATTATGAGTCAAGAACTGTTTTGGGTTTACAGATTTGATCTTTTTGAATTCAATGAAGTAGTAGTATTCACTCTGATGCTCTTCGTTTGGATGATCGAAACCTTCAAGCATCGTTTTGCACACAAAAGATTCGAAGACAAAGCACCTGTGGCTTGGCTTTGAAAACACAATGTTTTCTGGTTCAATTGCTTTTGCAGCCGCTTCAATATCCCAGTGGGCTACCTCCATTTCTCGAACCATTAATTTCACAAAACTCTTCATAGATCTTAAAGTATAATGCAAGAGTTGAGCAAAATGAGTTGGGTTTAGGAGTGAAAACTGAATGTTGTCAAACATTGATAGAGGCCCACTTGCATTTAGTCTCTTCTCAATTGACTTGTTAAATGCAATAGCCTCGTCAAGCTGTTTCTTGAGTGAACCAATGTCTGAACCTTTAACCTCAACATCTGCTTCCAGTTTCTTGATTGTGATCTCATAGGTCTTCATTAAGCTCTGTTGTTCTTGAATCTCTGCCAGCATCATGGTCACCTGTGGTGAAAGGTGAAGCTCATTCTTGAAAAAACTACGCTTAAGTTCTGACAATTGTTTCAACTCATCAACAACAGCCTGATCTGCAGCTTGTATAGCATCACCACAATAAGGGTTTTGAGCCATTTGTAGCTCTGCATAAGCTGCTTTAATCGTAGTAATGCTTGCAAATAGCTTTGCCAACAATGCCTCCAAGATTGCTCTGCGCTTGGCCTTAGCATCTTTCTGCTTGTGATTATCGGTACTGTTTTGAGATTTGCAGGTGGTGTTTAAATCATCTTGATCAAATTTGTTGTGTGGTGTTAGCAAGCAAATGCCAATCCCATTATTTGAAGCAATTCTTGTTGCAGTCTTGAGGTTGATAACCTTTTGGATTGTTCTTGCTATCTTGCTCTTGTTGTTTGTGAGTGATCTACATTTAATTGTCTCCATAATTTTAGAAGGAAATTAAATGAAGACTGTGGATGGGGTTTCGGGCAAGAAATTCTTCGAGTGATCTTTTGTTAGAGAAAATTAAAGAAAGAAAAGGTTCTGGGGATTGCAACAAGTGAATGCGCTATCTGATAAGAAAGAAAAGTAGACACAAAATTTTGACTCACAGATTGGAGCCGGAGATAGAGGTGGGCTAAGCTAAAGTACAAAAACAACAAAAAAGTTGGATTTAAAGCGCGGGAAATAAAGAAAAAGAAGATCTCTCTCTTGCTTGCTTTTCCCTTTCGGTTACTGGAACAATATATCATCTACCACTGAACTCTCATATTTAGTGCATTGTGAAAATTAACTTTGAGGGGTATAAATTAATCAATTAGATTCTATTCTACATTTATTTTCTAAAAATTATCAATTTCAATCTTATAAACTTCAAAGTCATTATAAATTTACGTGATTGTTAATTTAAAGATCCATAAGATTAGTCGACACGCAACCTAACCCGAATATCAAAATATACATATATATACCTTGATACCATGAATTTTAAGGTGGTTAAAAAAGTTAATTTCTTGTAAATACATTATTTGATACGATTACTCTGCTTGAAATTATGATATTTTTAATTTATAAAAAAAATCAAGGTCAAAATTATATATTTAGATAATCTAAATTCATCTAAACCAATCAAAATAATATTAATTTAAATTTTTTATTATTAAAAACTCAAATTTAATCTATTAGATGAACTAGATTTGTTGATTAGATCAATTCTATCTTGTATAACATCACATGTCAACCTTATCTCGGCGGTGATAAATGAGCCAATTACAAGGTGATTGATTTGGCAAACATCTAATCATGTACCCCATTAAAAGCAGACCCAGAAATGGTCGATATGCGTTTGAATATCTGAGTACAGGTTTAACGACTATATGTATGGAGCAGGTATCAGTGTAATTCTTGTGGCAAACAAGAAGGAGACATGGCACATTTGTCAATTGTCATGCTAAAGTTTGTAAATTATTAAATGAATAATGCATATGAAATTAAAAATAAGACTTAAAAAAAGTTAATAATAAATTGCCATTGGGTCGGTGGGAGACCTTGACAGGACAGTGCTGTCATCTTGAGGGGATCACACAGCGATCAAGTGATCGTTAGGAATCCTGGGTGGACCAGACAGAACAGCATCATCGAGTGAATCTACAGTTGAGATTTGAGCTGTGACGCCAACTTTTCTGATTACTGTGGCTTTAGCCACTTTATGTACCTTGTAAAATCTTCATCTAGGTTTTACATTCCATTCATGGAATTAATTTGTTCTATCTTCTGGGAAAAGAAATAATCATGCAGTTTGCAACTTACGATTGAAAGTATAATTTCATGTATTCGATTTCTCATGAATTAAACTTCATCAGTCCTCTATGAATCGTTTTCTTCTCTCTCTTTTTCTTTACTATATAGCATGATAGAGTTTACCTTGTATACAATTATAATGGAAAAAAAATACTCTATATGAAAGTCCTTTCACTGGGAACCACAAGTGAAATCTCGCAGCTCGCAGCGCTCTAAATTCAAAGACACCAAACTTCTGTTTTCGTGCTTTATTTAAGTAGGCCAAAAAGCAAGAATCAGCAACCAAGAAGGCTCCAAAGGACCTTGTTATATTCTTTATATATATATATATATATGATTGAACGGCTACTGAAAAAATGAAGGGAAACACAGCTTGGATTAATAAAAAAGAAACAACGACAAGAAGAAGAAGCTTCCATCCATGCGGCTGAGAATATTATATATGAACAGGAGCTGGCATTTTGTAATTTTGCAAGCATCGAGATTAATTCTGTCCCTTCTAGCAAGTTGCTGAATGCTGACCGGTAGTGTTTAATTTTTTTTCTTCAAGGTAAAATTGAATAGAGATTTGAATTAAATGATTTAATAATTAATTAATTTTTATTTCTGAGAATGATGGAAAAACATGAATTAATCTTGTAGCCTTGAAATGATTTTATGTTTAGGAAGTACAAACAGAAGAAAATGGTGCTGAAAAAGAAATGGCCGAAAGATGGTGGTGACTAAAATACAGTCTTAAAATGTGGGAAAAAGCAACTAATTTCAAGAATAAAATGGGGAAAAAATATAAAATTAGAACAGCTAACGCGGCACGGTCTTGGTTAGTAAATAAATTTTTACGGATTGAAAAATAACTAGTAATATCATATTAGTTATTTATTAATTTTTTTTAAATACACACATAAAATAAAGAGAAAACCAAATTCATGATCCAAAAAATAATAAAAATATTTTCATTTCTATATTCTCTCTTTTAATATTAGTGTTTATTTTTTTAAATAAGTCTGAAAAACTAGTTAATAAAATACAACAACGTGGTCCTAAAAACGTTCCATATTTTTCTTTAACACAGAAATTCTTGGTACGAACGTGCCCAATTAAAAAAAAAAAACAATTGTATAGTACACTTGAACATTTTTAATTTGTGAATGTTTCTAAAAACAAAAATATATAGGAGTAATTACACAACAAAAGCAAGGACAAATTAAGTAACATAATTGCAACGTCGGGGTTCAACAGAACCTGGGAAAGAATTGCTAGCTCTTGTAGATAATTAATTGTAAAATAATTTCTTCTCTCTAACACCAGAAGGGGAGCCAAAAAAGGAGCCTTTTGGGTTAAGAAACAAGTGCAATCAATTATGTTCTGTTGGTTATACACACCTATATTAATTACTCATCATTGTCTTCGAAACATTTGGAATTGTTGTCTGTGCATAATTAACAAGTTTCATGCACCGTAAGCAATGCTTGAGTCTGACTTGTATATGCAAATTGATTAACAAAAATTCATTTGAAGTTGCGAAGGTCCGACATCCACTTATTATATAACTGTTAATATGATATTACGGGTTTTTGAAAATGTAGTAGTAATTACAGTTCAAAGTACTTTTGGCTCGGAAGTATATCTAATTAATATTTTTTTATTTAAAAAATTATTTTTGATATTAATGTATCAAACGATCTAAATGTATATATTTAAAAAAAAAAAACATGTTTCTAAACACAATTGCTATGTACCGAGCTTGGTTTAGAAAAAAGAGAGAAAAAAACCCTAAGTAGACGGTCTCCCACAATGTTCACTGGACACCTACGCAATTTAGCCGGATTGAGGTTGTCGAGCAGCAGACTTCCGAATTGAGGTATGTTTCCTGTTCAATGGCTGTGGATTAGTGGTTTTGGTAGCTCTGTGGCGTTATTGGCAGACAATAAGACATGTGCAAAAGTTTATAATCGATGCTAATTCGAGGAAGGGTCAATTCAAGCCTACCACAGAAGGAGGCTTCGTTATTGAAAATCGTTAAATCTGACCCATAAGCCTATGGAGATGTATTTAAGGATCGAGTTGCTTCATATCACACAAAAAAAAAAAGAGAAAAAAAAAGAGAGGTGGATCTAGCTGCTAAGAGTAGAAAAAGAAATAAATATTGCCGGGTTTTCTTGGGATGTAACGTGGCTTCTTACATTATGATCGACTGTTTAAATACGTAAATAAATAAATAATAACTATATTTGCATTTTGGAGACTGTAATGTAAACAACTGTTCTAATTAAAACGTCGGAGAGAGAACTTGGAGGGATCTACAAGCTCACAGAGTTGCTAGTTTGAATAAATAATAATGGCCAATTATCAGAAACAGCTCTAAATCCAAAAGTCAAAAGGATATACTGAAGTTCGTCAGTTTCATTCCTCACTTCTCCTCCATTGACGTTGTCCCAGTGTCCCTGTTGGCCTACATGTACTGGACACGATTTTTGTTTTAAATGAGAAACGATACCTTCGTTGATTGAGGTACAAATACCAACCCAAACATGAGCAATCTTCCATTCCATTGATTGAAGGGAGTTAAGTACCTTTTCCAACAACCACTGAAATTGCATCTTGCAAGGAAAATGAGCAATCTTCCATTCCATTGATTGAGGTACAAATACCAACCCAAATTGCTGAAAGAGATCCATAAAACTTTGGAATCACACCATTGTTATCAGGCTGATATTTCACATTCAAGAATGGTTTTAACATTCTTAA
>Ga0325414_1007096_pt1 | contig 11894 bp, 4 predicted proteins | sample PopdelMetagenome_8_FD_206183 | JGI IMG/M metagenome (GOLD analysis project Ga0325414, IMG submission 206183) | Populus deltoides microbial communities from Bellville, Georgia, United States - Leaf-PdKOR-R3 | ecosystem: Host-associated > Plants > Phyllosphere > Phylloplane/Leaf | place: USA... | reverse complement strand
GCAAACCTTCTAAACTTAGGTAAAGGTCTCAAACACGCAACCCATTAAATTATAGACCTGATTTTAATTAAAAAGCTCAATTCCTAACAAATTTAATATTGATTAGCCAAAGTAAATTCAACAAAGAGCAATAATTAAAAGATCCAAGAAAACCTGAGTAATTTTCAAAATTAGTGAAAAATCCTAGAGAAAACAAATAAATAAAAATAATTTTAAAATTTTATTTTAAATAAAACAAATAATAATAAAAAAATGAGAACTAAATTTGAAAGAAAACAAATGAAGGGATATTAAATACAGAAATAATTCTAACATCATAATTATTAAAAAAAAATTCATTTCATATATTGAAGGAAGGGATCACGAAAAAACATAAATTTAAAGAATTATCTTAAAAAACCCAACAAAAAAAGATAAACAAAAAGATCCAAGATAACAGGATCATTTTCAAGACCAAAAAATTTCACAAAAAAAGTTGAAAAAAAAAGGAATTCAAACTTCATTTGAATAAATAGTGAAGGATGAAATGGAAAAAAAAATTATCTCAGACAAAGGGAAAAAAACAAGCAAACCAGACAAACGTCTTAAACCTGGTCAAATTTTAAAAACTCACTACTCATGTCCGAATCTAATTAAAAAGTTTATTATGAACCAATTCTAAAAACTTGCTAAACCAAAAAATTAACAATTAAAAGAATGAAGATTAAATTTGATAGGAAAAAAACCAAATAAGAGTATAAATGTAAAACATAATCAATTTAAAAAATTATTTGAAATTAAAAAAAATAGCAATCAAAAGAATAAAGATAAAATTTAAAAGATGAATACATTTAAGAGGGGTGAAGTTGAAAAGGAATACCATTTTTTTAAATTATTAAAAAGAATCATAATTAAAAAATGGATCACATATGAAGAATTAACAAATTAAATGTTTGTTCTTCAATTTTTAAGGAGCTAGCAAGAAAATATAGGTGGGGGAGAGAGAAGAACGGGGGGAAGAAATGGTCGTCGACACCAAACCACCATGAATCTTGGAACATGCGTCACCTCATCGGATCGAGGGAGTTGGGATCTTATAAATGCCGCACTTGAAGGCGGCATTTGGTAGTCAGACAACCTTGCACGCACCATCTGAACGACACGAGAGCTAACCACATGTTGGGGCATGCGTTGCACGCGCCGTCAGGTTTTTTTAAATAATATTTAATATATGTGTATTACTATAATACCTACGAGCAACCACTAGATTTACAATAAAATTAATGTAAAATGATCAAAAAAACTCTTATGAGAGAGTTATGTAGTTTTTGTCTCCAAGAGCATCAAAGTAATTTCATCATTTCAAAATGAATGAAATGACTAAAACACCCCTGAGTGAAAGGCATTTTATTTTTTTTATTATAAGGCCCAAGTAGTAATTTTGCCGTGTAAAAAAAATCAATAAATTTAACCTCATAAAACATGCTAAAAACAATTGTGTCAGGGTTAAAAGTCAAATTTTCATCCTAAGCCTAGTTCAAATTTTTTTTTTAATGGTGAATTTATAATTACATTAATCTATGTCTTATTGTACAGTAACTTCTTGAGAAGATTTAGTGTTTTTTGTTAATTTTCCACTATTGATGCTAATAGATACTGGGAATTCTACCATCATGATGCCTTGCCTTGCCTTACTTGGAATGATTAAAGTTGCACTTCTGATGGTTCTACAATGGTAACCCAGTTCAACAAATCAAGTGAACAAAATGGAAGAAATGGTAATTAATTTTACTTCTGTTAATTCTTCATGAAGACTACAAACACCTCTCATGAGAGATGCTTTCCTTTTTCTCCCATGAATATGGTCTAGGAGGCAAAGAGAGGACTAATTCAGCCCAAGGCTTTTTCTCTATCTGTCTGTGTAGTAGAGGTAAAGGAGATGCTTCCTTTACAAATTAAAAACCTTTCAGGAAGAACCACCCAAGCATCAAGTGATTATGAATAACCATTCAGGAAGAACCACCTGCTGCAAAAGTTGCTCTTCTGGCTGCTGCATCAATTATTCCAAACCCAATCATTTCCATACCTTTAATCATTTAGCATGAGACATTCTGCACCTTCCCTGGAGACAAACATGGTGGGTGGATTTTTTACATCATACAAAACTCTAGACATTGTGCATGTGTTTGTCTTGCATTTTAATATGGATTTATTGTTCAAAATTTTTATTTTTAATTTTAGTTTTTAATTTTTTTATTTAATGTGATCACATATTTTATTGGAAAAATTAAAAACAAAAAGTAGTCAGAATATGGAGAAATCAAATTTTGAAAGATATATGGGGCCATCAGCTTTTAAAATTAAAGGCCCACATGCGCCAAACAGCACCTTATCTTTTTTCTTTTTTTTTCTTTTTCTAATATTTTTAAAAACATTGATAGCTTTTTTCTGTAAGTTTTATTTTAATAATTTTTAAATTTATATTTCAATGAATACCCCTATATGATATTTTATTTTTCTTATTTAGCCTTTTATAAATGGAGATTTGTTTTTAATTATTTTGTATGTATTTAATATATAAAAAGATTATTATGAGTCATCTATGAAATTTTTTTATATAGATAAATTTTATTTTTAAAAATAAAAAATATTTATTTTTGGATATTTTTTCTAATATGTGCACCATTTCATAATAGTTTTTTATCTTTTTATTTTATTCAATCAATTTTAAGTGTTTGTTTGTTTGTTTCTATTATTATTTGATTTAGTAAACAAATAATTTTGATAAATAAATTCATTAAACACTACTGAGTAAATGTATGCAAGATCGAATATCTTGATCTATACATGTCTCTTGATTTTTCAAGTTTTATTTTTAGTTGTTGTTTAAGATTTTTGTTTTTATTTATTTACATAGATGATTTTCGATTTATTTAATTATATGTTTGCAAAGGCTTCTTGGTTTATTATTAGAATTCTTTTATGTAAAGAAACATGTCTGAAAAGTCTGTGTATTCAATTTTTTTTATTGGAAAAAAATATTCAACTTACGGTGGAACACGGGTCAAATAGCTAGTCATAGAAAACCCTAAATGTTTTGGATAAAACGTTGTGCATACAAACATTGTTCATCCTCTCATATTTTATTGTGGACTCACTACTCAATTTTTTCCACGATTGCATTTTTTTGGCCAAATTAAAACACAATTAAATCAAATTTGTTGATTAAAAACAAATTGAAAGACAGATGATCAAAGTATAAAAGACATTGTGAATGAGTGATAATTTCAAAGTTCTCGCAAAAATTTTAATTTAGTCCTCATATTTTAATAAAATTATACCTATTCAATCCTTCAATATTTTTGCAATTCAATTTTGCTATAAAAGTTTATTTTTATTATTTTTAGTTCCTGATTTTAGAGAAAAAAGGGAGAGATCGTTGGGTTATTATGGTAAATAGAGAAAATCATCGTTGACATCAATTCATCCCACCAAAATGATCAATTTTAGTATCAACAAGTTTCATTTGACGAGGAAAATTCTATTTAGATGTGTTTTAGGTTTTTAAATGCCATATAGGGGTTTGTAAATTATTTAGATTCTTTTCTAGTGTTTTGCATGAAAAATAGATTTCTAAGCAAAATAAAAAAATGAACCATGTCCGGCAACCGTAATAGCTGAAATTTGAGAAAAATATGAGCAATATCTAGTGGTCGTCGCCATGTTGTGCTGGTTGGAGAGACTGTAATAAATATGGAAACCGCCGTGATGAAGCTCAGCAATGGCAAATTTCTTGCTTTGTTTTTACTGGGTTTTACCTGTAATGAAAGAGACAACTGGTCAATCATATATCAACATGATCTGAGCTTTATTTGGTACCCGGAGAGAGGTGCATGTTTTCTGTATCGTTTGTTGGAAGAATAACTGGCAAACATGATATGGTAGGGATTGTGATGCCCAATGTGGATCAGTTTTTGACATTTCCATCTATTTTGGATGGATACACGTCTCATGAAGATATTGCTTATTCAATTACACGAATCAGAGAATTATTTGGTTAGATTTTCATGTGGGACGTGAAAGTTTCATCATATAGAAACAATTCCAAGCATATTCAATGCAGTTTCCATAGTTTTAAACTTCAAAATGCATATCAGACACAGGATTCTTAAGCTTCTAGCAGAAATACAGCACATAACTCTTACAACAATCATCAATTGTGTAGCCATCATACAAAAACCATTCAACAGAATCGAGACAGCTGCAATCCATCTCCAATTGTAAGTGGGAATATGTTAACACTATTAAAAGGCAAATTAAAAAAAACAATGCCTTCGTAGGGGCAGGAAAAATTAAAATGAAGAAGAAAAAAGAATGGTGGAGGCCCACAAGACCACAACACAATCATGCATGCCAAATCCTACTATTACAAACCTATGATTCATGTGCAAACTCAACTTAATTACAATTAGTGAAACAAAACAGTATGGAGGTTGGTTTAACTTCCTAAAGGAGCTCTGTCATCTGGCCCGGCGAGCATAATCTGACATTCCAATAGTTCAAAAAAAAAAAAAAAAAGGGGTTACTTCATTTGTGGAAGATGCCGAAAGACGAAAGAAGAAGAATCAGCTTCGCAGACAAAATTTTAATCCAAGAATCCAAGATAAATTTTGACACACTTACATTGCAATCAAAAGCAAACCTCCTTGCAAGCATGATGGCTGCATTCCTCTCTCTTGCTGATTCAAATGCTAATACAAAGGAAACCCCTTTCTTTGCTTGCCAAAACAATGCTTGAGCTGCAGCGTTCCCACCTCCTCTAACTCCACACAGCTAAAGCACAAGAATAGTGTGAGTAATGGCTGTGTCATGTGCTATAAATACCAAATTAGGAGGCTGATGTCCAACATAACTGTCAATAACGTTTTAGGCACATATGAGGTGTGTGTGCATGTGTCTGTCCTGAGAGGATGGACCAAAACATTTGCAATCAAATAAGAATAAAAGCAAATAAGAATTTAAGGTATGAGCTTTTGAGAACCATCTTATCTCAAGATAAAGGTTGAAACAGCCCCTTATACCTGCATTGAAGTAGAGTAGTACTCTTTAGCAATTGTTGACTTCCCTTTGCGAAGCTTCATCCTCATCTTTCCGACATGAAGCACATGAATAGATTCTGATGCATGATCCAACCCATTCATCTGGGTAACAACTACCTGTAAAGTAAACAAAATCAATGGAGAATAATGGCCTCCTTAATCCTTATGATCACTTTTATAAAAAAATAAATGATTCAGTTTCATTTAACCCAGGCCCACAATGAAAGGACAACAGGATAAACAACCTCTATAAATTTCCATAAGGACGATTTTAAACTTCAATAAGTTATCCTTGAAGAGTTATTATTAGTATGACGCTCTCAACCCATGAGCTTGTAGCTCAATGGCTCTTGCAAAACAGGAGAGGTGAAGTCTCATGCTTTCGCTTCGGTCACATTCATCAGTTCAATGATCCATGATGCCCGCACACCCCATTGCATTTTAGTAACAACAATATGCATTAAACAAGACTAGGACGTGTAAGTTTCCATGCTCCAGGAAAAGCAAAGAATTGATGGGAGTCTAAATGCCACCCTGATCCTCACAATGGTTAAGAAAATAACATCCGCAAATCAATAACAGAAGCAGAATGGGGCACCGAACTAACCATTCCCAATGTCATCCCTCATTGTGATTCTTACTATAAACTAGGTTGCGTCCTCAAATTCTTAACAACCTCAGAATCTCAATGTAATCTTTTCCTATTTTCTCTATGGCATGCACACTCTCACAAGGCCATAAAAGTCAAAGAACCTTCATTGCACAAAGTAGCAGATAGTCAAATATCATTTCCCTTTCACTGACATATTGCAGTAAGTACGGTAGAAGGAAAAACATCAGCAAGCCCTCAGGATTCAGGAACGGACAGAAAATAAATATCCAATCACCATGCACACAAGCACTTTTGCCTATATCATGTGAGCATCTGAAGGGATTTGATGTTGGACTGAGTTCAATTTAAAAAAAAAATGACCAACAACAATGGTCAGCCCGGCTGAACTTGACCCACAACCAATCCAACACGCCAGAATGGTGATTAGAATCACCAAAATGACTATTGCAAAGAAGCACAATATGAGTGTTCAGGTAACATGAAAGAATAATTCCCAAATATTGAACCTGACGTGTTTAGCTACTTAAGTGAAAAAAAAAGAGAAAGTTGAAACAGTATTAAGACAACTTACATTGAATTCAACATCATGTTTTCGCACAAGTGCCTCTACATAGCTTCCGAGACCAGCAGCTGGTCACAAAATTACATCAGCTATTTTATCTTATGCGAACACATGGTTCATAATTTATTTATTTTATCTTATGTAAATGCATGGTTCATAACTTTACATACAAAAGAGGGAACCACAGAATTTTATTTACCAATTTTCATAAAGGAAAAAAAATTGAAAATAACATAGGAAGCTTGGCAGAAAACAGAGCTGACAGGAGAAAGATGATTATGTAGCCAGCCCAACTAGTTTGGCTCAAAGCTTAGTCGAGCTGGGTTAATAAAAATTGGAAAACAAAAACCAAATTAGAGACGCAGATCAAATACAGACCAGGATCAATGGCACAAGTAGTGGTCAAAGTGAATTGTTGGCCATCAGAAATTATTTCAGCTTGCAGGACTCGCCCAACATCAAAAGGCTCTGGAGCATAAACTGGTTTGGTTGCTCCTGTGAAGAGTAAAATTACTGAAAGTAGTCAGTAGTCTATTTTATGCAATATTCATGATAACTAAGCATAAATCATAAACAGTCGTAACAATGCTTTTCTACTTTATGAATCGCAAAGCACTCACTAACAAAAGGCAATTTCATTCAAACCCTCTCTGTGGCTCTTCCCAAATTCAATATCAAAATGCTTAACTTGTTACCCGATTAATTTACTGTCAATTCATCTAAATTTACAGGGCAACCATTTTCACATAACTCATGCCATATTCTACTTTAGCCATACTAGATAACAGAAGCCATTGATTCAGACAAGCAAACATTCCTATATCTAGATACTGAAATCTGAATTTATGGGATTCCCACGCCTCATTTCCTAAATAAAATATTCTTTATTAATAGTTGATTTGGAGTACAGGCAGCATTCCATCCCACAATTTGTTTGCCTAGCAAAAAGTTTGATATGATCCATTTTATTTCATGTATTGACAGATTTCATGCCTCATAGCAACTGTTTCAATCACAAAATGACAATTATTTCACTAAGGGTGGACAATGGCTAGATCAAATCTAAAAGACAGCAACTAAAGTAACTTAAAGGCACTAAGAAACACTATCCTCTGATAAAATAGAATCAGTCACGAAGCATCTACTGTACTTTGTTCAATTGTCCAAAGCATCCAGAAGAGAAAAAATGATTGCAGATGGAAACCTGATATAAGCGCCTTTTTGACATCTTCAGATGATAGACGATACCACTGAATGGAACATTCAGAAAGTTCTGGAGCATTATCAGAGCAAGGATTGATCCGCAAACATGAACCTAATGCTTCAGAGCCATCTAATTCAAATAAATGGAATATGCTCTGCTCGCCTCTCCTGCTCCTCGCAAGCTGGGAAAGATAGGGGGGAAACATAATATTTAGTCAATTCTCTGATATATACTATTCAACAAGTTTAATATGCAAAGAAGTAAACCACAAAATGATGGAAATTACAACTGAGAGTCAAATACAAGAGACCATAACCAAATATCACAAGAAATGTTTTTAGAAGGAAGCGTGCATAAAGAATTTCTTCTAGCCATTGAGTCACTCTGACAAAAGCATATAACATTCATCAAAGCTTAAACCAGATCCTGAACCATTCAAAGACTTTTAAATGCTTGAATTATGAAAACTAACAACTTAAATGTATTGCCCCAAATTTTCAGATACTTCTACTTTCTTGAAGATTTTAAACAAAATTCTGAAATCAGAGAGCTTAACAACCTATTGGCTGGGAAACAAATGACGGAAATCACAATTAGGGAGAGGTAAACTATACAAGTCAAATGATAAAAGAAAATTCTAAGATTGGATAATGGTGGAAAAGTAGCAACAGCAAAGCATATTAAAACATGCAGTAAAGTGAGAGCTATGCTGCAAGATCTATTTATGGCCAACACATATATCTTAACAACAACAACAATACCTCCTTCTGAAGCTGCAGAGAACATTTAGACTTCTCAGCAAGTTGTATCCTCAATGCTCGTAGCTCATGTTCCATGTCCATAACCTACAAAAATAAGTTCAATTCACTTGTGATCAATAAATGAATGTGCGTCCACAAATTTGAAATTTCTGAAACCTATAGGTCATCACAAGCATTCCAGAGAAGTATAAAACATAATCCTAGAAACTCAATTTCCCTTGAATTTATTGGATAACTCAAAACATGGCCCAAGCCCATCCAAAAAGTCTGCACATTTAATTTTTATTGCAGAAGCGAACTACATTTCAAGGAAACACAAGGGGACGTTGATAGTTCTAACCTCCAAGAACTTGGTCCTGAAAATGGACATATACATGCATCTGAAAGCAATTCAAGAATTATGATTGTTGAGTATCGGTTTGAAATGCAGTTATAGACTCGTGATAGGCTTAGAGAAATAGATAAACAACTCTGGAGAAGCCACTAATGAGCCTCAACTATGTTAGAAGAAACTTCACCGAATTACATAAAAAGTGAAGCAAATTAATTTGGTGACTAGAATGTTCCATCAAGAAAGAAATTTTCACCAAAGATCCAGCACACACCTTGCTTGGCTGATGCAGCATTTTGATCCTTCTAGCCTCTTGAACCTCCTTCATTAATTCTTCCAAGTCCTAATATGCCACACAAACATATTTTTGTTAAGAAATAAGAAGAAAGAAAAGCATGCAGCAAAATAATGCATTCCAACTTGAACATGGGCCCTAAATGAACATGAAAAGTATGTCCTACTGTCCTCTTTAATTTCAAAAGCAGCCAAGTACCAACTCAATGGCTAGTACCAGAAGTATTGAAATATGAAAAGAGGATATCTATCTACTGTCAACGTAAAAAGGGACACCTTCAGAATTTATAACTTAACTGAAGGCAAACTCCTATTGAAGCTGTAATAACTAATAATTAATACAAACCTGCTTCCCCAAAGCTCGAGACATTCGTTCATGTTCTTGAAGAGCTTCTTCCACCCTCTGAACTGTCGCTCTGGCACTCTCAATTTCAGCCCGAGCATAAGCTCTTTCCTCATCGACAAGTTTCTTGGCATCTTCTGAAGCCTACAAGTCGATGCAAGCACTAGATAATGAGGCAAAAAAATTCCTTATTGTTATCTCAAATTAAAAAAGGAAAGAATAGAGAACTTGTTGGATGGCATTTACTGGCTTGAGAAAAATATGCCAAATTCTTTCAAAGACAAGATTACCTGCTTAAGAAAATTTGCTAGCTTCTTTACTTCTGCTTTTTCTTGAATCAACTCTCCTTCCCTCTGAGTCAGCTGAACCGCTAAAGCTTCCACCTAGAAGAAGTTAGCATAATTCATCTTCCACATAAGTGTTTTTAAGTAATGACATGGCAGTAACAACCAACTCATTGAGTAACACATATAATCAATTTTTTGGAAGAAGTTTGATAAAAGAAGCAGTGAAGTAACACCAACCATGGCAATAGCTTCCTCCACGTCATCCTTGTTTCTACCCGCCACACGCCCTTTTAATGATTCTAGCGCATCCCTAAGCTTCTTCAATAGGACATGTTTCTCTAATGAAGCAGCCTCTCTGAGCCTAGCCTGTAATCCAAAGATGAAAAGCTTATCATTTGATTCCCATATCACCCGCTCTCTTCAGAAATTAATAATTCCAAAGTCTTAAAGCCTGAGAAATGGAGAAAAACAACCACTGAAATGAAACAAACAGCAGACTTCCAACTTTTTCCACAATTAATTGATGCTCCATTCAGTTGACAAGAAAAAACAAGTAGATAAGACCATGTAATCAAAAAGCTGAATATAATACTGCCAGTTGGCATGATTAATTTCTCAGGAACCAAATGGGTAAACTAACATACAATTGAGGAGGTCAAGTTATTAGAAAATTAGCTTCAATAATCCACCTAAGGAAAAACAAATCAAGTTTCCAAAAAGAAACACAAAATGCTGGATACAATTTAAAAGAAACACAACCTCTTCTGACAACTTAGCAGCAGCAGCCAATCCCTTTTCAAATTTACTGGCAAGGTCACGGACAGAGAGGCGTTTCTGCTGTTCCAAAAGCAAAGCAGTCTCGCGTGCCACAACCTCCTTCATGGACAATACTTTGGGGTCATCTTTTGCATCCAGAATCTGATTGGTAGCTCCAATTTTGTAATTAGGAAACCGACTAGAAGCAAATGCAACATCTGCTGATACAGCTAGGACAGCATCTTTTTGCATAGTATCTCCAAAATCACGGGTTACCCTAGTCATTGTCTCAATCTAACGAACCTGTTGGACAATCAAATAAGTAATATCAACAGAATTGGAATTAAGCAGACAATCATGGTAAAAAGACTTCTCAACCAAAAAGAAAAATGTGGGTCAGTGCTTACCAACCGAAACTAACTCAATTAGTATTAATCAGAGGGGAAAACAAGCAACCCTTTTTACTCTCTTAAAACAAATGTAAGATTTACAATTACTCATTAGCTAAGAGAACAAAAACTTCCAACGCGAAAAAAACAAGAAATTCTCTTATTTAATTTTGTCCTATTTTCATAAGTCTTTCTCAGCAACCAAACAGACAGTTAATATCAACAAACAGAGCTGATAAAAAATTAAAAAAAAAATAGTAAGAAGCTAAACATTAAAAAATAACAATAACAATAATTTCTACAATCATCCATGAAACAAAAGGAAGACCTTCAACTATAATAAGCTTTAAAAGTGATCAAAAAACAGCAGAAACAACTCTAAACAAAGACCAAAAAGTACCTAAAAAGAGGCAAAGACTGAAACAACAAAGCACACACAATAGTACTGCTAAGAAGTCAAGGAAAAGAGTTAGAGAGCATGAAAATGAAACCCTAGCTCTCTAGTAGCTTTTGGGGTTGAAGAAAAGTTAAGAATGGAGACATAAAGGGAGAAACTTGAGGACTTACAGATCACGAAGATACGTGAAAAGGAAAGCAGATAAATGAGAAATAAGAGATGGGTTTTCGAGATTCTTGGATCAGATGCAACTTGAGCAAGCCTCTTATTGAATTTTTTTAGAGAATTTGACTGCTCATTAATAGACAGACAGGATGATAATTCTTCAATGAATTTAAATGGAAGATGTAGAGTAGGGGTTGCGGTAGCCTTTGCTTTTTTTTGAAAAAAAAGCAAATCAAGGAAGAAGTAAAAACTAAAAAAGAAAGAAAAAGCCGCCCTTATGACTCTGTCAGTTGCTACTACTGTTTTTTATTTTTATTTTTATTCTTTTTTCAATTAAGTACCACTGAGGCTTGAATATGAATTCAAGATAGACAATGGTTTCGAGATTAGTCTTTATTGAACTTCAATTAGGTTATTTATGTATGGATTAGTAAGAGACTTCATGATTTAAAAAAATATTTATTAAAAAATCAAATTAAATTCTCTTGGATGTTATGAAATAAAAATATTAAATCCAGAAAAAAATACTTTAATCTGAAACGATTTGGAAAAATATTTCCATCACTGCTTGTGGATGTCATCATGCTGAGAAGACTAAAATCCTTCTATGGTGGGTCCTACACCTTAGTGTCTCTTGATCCTTGATGTCTGTCACAAGTCATAACAAACACAAGAGAAAGAGAGTTCGTTGCCTGTTGAGATGATGTTGTTTTT
>Ga0325414_1007095_pt1 | contig 11896 bp, 3 predicted proteins | sample PopdelMetagenome_8_FD_206183 | JGI IMG/M metagenome (GOLD analysis project Ga0325414, IMG submission 206183) | Populus deltoides microbial communities from Bellville, Georgia, United States - Leaf-PdKOR-R3 | ecosystem: Host-associated > Plants > Phyllosphere > Phylloplane/Leaf | place: USA... | reverse complement strand
CCATTGATGAAGCATTGTCTCGTGGTTTTATCAAATCAAGAGACGAGCTTTTCATCACTTCAAAGCTATGGTATAATGATGCTCACGCCGAACTTATTCTCCCTGCCCTTAAGAGGAGTCTACGGTACTAATTTGGCCTGCATATCAATTTAAAGCCAGGATATCAACTTTGTCATAGAAAAATCTTGAAGCTTATCCTATGATGTTCCTCGTGATCAATTTATGCCATGTTGCATGCATGCAGGGATCTTCAGCTGGAGTACCTTTATCTCTATCTAATTCATTGGCCTGTGAGCTCGAGATCAGGAACCTATGAGTTCCCGATAAACAAAGAAGACTTTTTACATATGAATTTTAAATCTGTTTGGGAAGCTATGCAAGAATGCCAAGATCTGGGTCTGACAAAATCCATTGGTGTCAGCAATTTCTCTTGTAAAAAGCTTTCAGACATCCTTGCCTTTGCAAAGATCCCTCCGGCAGTTAATCAAGTAAGTTTGCAAGTTTATAATTAACTAATTAACTTCCTCACAAGTTCTAAGAAATGAAATGTATGTATAGAAAGTGAAAATGTTAGGAACTAATTAAAAGTTAGAGATCAACCCATTATGGCAACAAAAGAAGCTAAGCGAATTCCGCAAGGCCAATGGAATCCTTTTAACAGCTTATGCTCCTTTGGGAGCCAAAGGAACCCTTTGGGGAAGCAACAGGGTTATAGAGAATGAAGTACTGAAAGGGATTGCAACTACTAAAGGAAAGAGTGTGGCTCAGGTTCTAACTCTAATATCTTTATTTTCTCAATTTTTGGTAGTGTAAAATTGGATGAACATATATACAAAATATACAAGAGAACAAGACTGAGTTGATTGGTCTTAAAAACAAGTGTGCCTTAGGTGGGCATATGAGCAAGGGGTGTGCGTGGTGGTGAAGAGTTTCAACAATGGCAGGATGAAGGAGAACCTTAAGATATTCAACTGGACATTGAGTGAGGAAGAATCTACGATGATCAGTGAGACACCCCAAAGCAGAGGATGTCGTGGAGAAGATTACATCTCAGAAAAGGGACCTATCAAGACAATTGAGGAGCTTTGGGACGGAGAAATTTGATTTACTAGTTCTTAGATCCTTGGGTACGTACAAAATCTAATGTGTGCATGTTCCTTTCTACGCAAACTTCCATTTCTGCCTCTTATCATCAGCGATTATCGTATTCAGAATTTTCTGTTCAGTTCGTTCACTCTCTTTTTTATAGCATCCTCAACCACTAAAGTCCATCTTTTTTAAGTCATTGTATTCCCTTTGATTCACCTTTCGTGCATTAAATTAAACTAATTTTTTCAATGTTGTACAAAAATCAAATATATGTATGAAGACAGACGATTAGACATGTGAGTATATACGTGTATAATTATGCAATATTATAAGAACATGGAAAACATGCAATCATACTAATACAAAAAGAGAGTAAACTCACTAGTATACATGCGCATTAAGTAAATAAATCAACTTGTCCAATATTTTATTCACTTATAATTTATTTAAATCATGTTAATATTAAAGAATTTATATTGAAGATCAAATTCCAACAAAATTTTAACCATAAAAATAAATAGAATCTAAAATTTTTCAACATTCAATTCTATAAAAAACAAATTGCGAGAAATAACCACGACCATAATTGGCAAACACAATAAAAAACTCAGGTTATTAGGTTTTCGAGTTAAATCGCAGATCACTCGGTCAACCTGAATCAAATTTTTATAATCAAAACAATTTTGAATTTTTTTTAAAAAATCTCTTAGTTTTTATTTATCAGGTTTAGTGAGTCAAGTCATTCTATCAGACAGATATAATTAAATCAATATTAAAATCTATGGACTCGAATAACTAACCATGACAATTAAAAAATAGCACACCGAGTTCCATGTATTCCCGTATAAATCAAGATTTATGTTAGTATAAATAAAAGTTTGGCTTGAGCTGTCTCTCAGTTAACATCCTTACAGGAAGAGGAAGCAAAAACACCATTAGAGACGATAGGTCCATTTTCAATTAAAAAAAAATAAAAAAACAAGCTGACCTACATCCCTTTACTTGATATTTTCTTCTAATCTACACTAATTATTTTACAATTAAGGGTAGTGGTTTTGTAAGATTAAAAAAGATTTATTGGTCTAAGATCTTTTTTGCCTAGCAAACAATTCCCAACTTTTAATTATACAATTGAATTTAGCACGACGTTTCACAAATATCAGTCTCACACCAGGGTCTCTCTTAGGTCTTGGATATCATTAACAAAAAAAAAAAAAAAACAAACAAACACCAATAAAAGAAAGGTAAAACTCAATTTATTTTGGGCTCGTTTGTTTGTTGGAAAGTAATTTCCTTTTAGAAAATGAATTCTAGGGAAAGTAAATTTCGGGAAAGTATTTTCCGATATTTGGTAGTGTAATGGAAAATAAATTGAAAAACACTTTCCAGTGTTTGGTTATATCATGGAAAATAAGCTGAAAAATAACTTATTAATGTTTTATTTTTCTCAAGTTTATTAAAATAATGAGAAACAAATCTTACAAATTAAAAAGTTGAATGAGAATGAAATTGAAAAAAATATAATTTCATAAATTATCTCAAATAAAATAAATAATAATCAAAATAATAGAGATCAAATCTAAAAAATTAAAAAAATAAAAGATGAAGAAATTAAAATAATAATAATTAACATTTCATAAATTATTTTAAATAAAATAAGTAACAATAAAAAAAATAAGGACCAAATTTGATAGATAAAAAATTTCAATTAAAAAATGATAAGGAAAAAGCAAATAGCAATTATAAAAATAAGGACCAAAATTAATATAAAAATTAAATTTTAAGAGATGAAATTGAAAAATAAATATTCAAAACAAATTATATATAGCAATCAAAAGTTTGAGGATCAAATTTAATATAATCAGCAAATAATGACATTTGTAAATTTTTCACAACTTCCGGAAAGTGTTTTCCGCCTAAATTTTCCAGGAAAACACTTTCCTGAAAACCAAGCCAAATTTTCCTTTAACTGGAAAGTGTTTTCCGTTGACCAACTTTTCTAATGACAAACAAACACAGGAAAGTTTGGAAAGTGGTTTCCCGGAAACCACTTTCCGGAAAACAAACACAGCCAAAAGGGAAAACACTTTCCTGGAAACTAAATCAAATTTTTCTTCGACTGGAAAGTGTTTTCCGTTGACCGGAAAGTGTTTTCCATTGACCGGAAAGTGTTTTCCGTTAATTAACTTTCCTAATAGCAAACAAACACAGGAAAGTTTGGAAAGTGGTTTCCCGGAAACGACTTTCCGGGAAACAAACATGGCCTTGATTGGAAAAGTGATTTTACACCTTTGCCCTTAACAAAAAAAAATTGGATGAGTTGGTTTTAAGGGGTAAGATGATCTTTTCACGGAATCCATTTATTATTCTATAGTTATTAAGGGACAACTTGATCCTTTTTTTTTTGCACAATAAAATTACTAGCATACCCTTATAAGAAAAAAAAACACTTAACTTTGTTCTAAGGTATTTTTACTTTTTAAGCATGATGTCATGATCCAATTGCCTTTATATTCAAAATTATCAAAGCATGGTTTCAGGAAATTTTGTGAAATTTCATAAAGGCTTTTTCATTGTAGTTATTTGCTCATAGGAGCCATGTGGTAATTTAATAAATAAAATAAAAAAGTTGTTGACACGTGCGTTGCACGCTTCATCATGTCAGTCGTTATATTGCTTCTAGGCAATGCTTGTGGTTGAATCCGGCAATGAAAAACTTCCTTCTGCAATGTCATTGGATTCTTCACGGCGTCCTCTTTCTCAAGAGGAAGCGCACAATGGTTATTTTTCGAAGTATTGTCGTCAACAATATTTTTTTCTCTTTTTTCTTTTCTCTCTTCTCCCTTGAAATACAAGCTGACCATTTAAAATTTCAAGATAGTCCACCTAGTTGCGTGTATTTGAGTGTTAGTTCTCATTCTTTTGATTTATAATTTTTGTCCTTGGCTCTTTTGTAAGTTTTCAATTTTTATCAATTTAATCCTTTAATCAAAATTTGTCCTTTTTTTTTTGTCCAGATTCTTTTTATTTCTTGCTTTTTTTTCTTTCCCTTTTTATGAACTTTCCATTGTTTTCAAATTCATCATTTGATAAAAAAAAATTAATTTGTTATTTTTTTTAATTTAATCCTCATTCTTTTGGTGGTTTCTTCTTTTAATTATTTTGTGAAATTAATTTTTATTTTCAATTATATTTTTTTAAATGCTTTCATATAATTAATTTTTTTTCAAATTCATTATTTGACATTTGATTTATTGAAAATTAGACTTTATGGTTTTGTCAAGTTTGGTACTTCTGATCAAATGGATGAGGTCACGAGTTTGAAAAGCTAACATGAGTTGACACTGTTTTTTTTTAGTTATTTTCTTTTTCGATCTTGCTACTTGACTTTAATTTTTTTTACTAAATACGCTTTGTGTTTTTTTTTTGTTCTCCTTTCTATTAGATTATCACAATTTGATGACCTAACCCGTGAGTTTGGTTGGTTAACGTGGGCTCACACTTTTTTTTTTTTGCTTTTCATTACTCTTTCTTCTTTTGGTTCCTTTTGTGTGGTTGATTTTTTTTTTAATTTCATCCTTCAATATTTGATTTGTTGAGAATTGAGTTTCATGATTTTTTCATATTTGATGATTCTGGTCAAATGGTCCAGGTCACAGGTTTTATAAGCAAACGATGGTTTTTATTTTTTTTTTTAAAATAGGTTTTGTTATCTTCTTCATTTCCCTTTTATATCGGATTACCTGATCTCATAACCTGACCCTGTGAGTTTGATGAGTTGACTTAGGCGAGTTCGGGCCTTTTATATATATATATATATATATATATATATATATATATATATATATATATATAATTGCTATTTTTTTATATCTTTTTTATGATTGTTTTTTCAATTTTATCTTTCAATATTTGATTAGTTAAAAATTGAGCTTTGATGTTTTTCTAATTTAGTGTTTCTACTCTAATGACTCGGGTTACAAGCTTAATAGTTTAACATGAGTTGACATCATTTTTTTTTACTTATTTTTTTGGTTGGGAATTGAGCTTCTTGATTGAGCCCGGGTTTGATATTTTGCGGGATATAATTTTGGAAGATTAACTTGGGTCTAGGAGATTCACCCCAAGTGTATTTGGTTTTTAATGTTATTAAATTAGAGTTGGTTTTTTAATGCTGTTAAATTAATCAAAATTATTAAACTCGGTCGATCTAATGACCCGAGTCTCAAATTTCTTTTACTTTTTTAGAAATTCTAGTGTCACTTTAACTTTATTCCTTTTATGTCCGGAAAAATTTGACTATCGATACAAGTGTACTTGAGTCATTTTTTTTATCTTTTTTTAATTTAATTTTTTTCGTTTTTGATCTTTGATATTTAGTTCATTATAATTAGGATTTTTAATTTATTTCAATGTGAATTTTATAATTTTATTATGATATCATACGTGTTAATTATTATTGGCTTAGATTAATCTGAAATGCTCGTCTCAATTTTTTTTTAAGTATATCTTTCTTCAACATGTCACCATTTAATTAACAATTAATCGTTGTCACGGGCATACCCTAACCAATGGCTCTTATCCTTTCCTTCCATCACGGGGATCCGTATAACAGAGCCATGAGAAAAGAGCTCAACAAACATATATATGTATATGCCAAATCTTCCATCATGTTGCAACAATTGGAAATATTCAAGATATTCTAGGAACATTTATAGGAGACAAGGAAAAATAAAATATCATAGGTTATAATTTCCTTCTCATGCTATAAACATTAATACTGCTAACAGAACCAGTTGTAATCAATGAAATTAACATGAGAAGAAAGTAATGATCTAGTAGGTGGCCTAGTGGTAAGAGCTTGAGACCAAGGGGTTTGCTTTCCCTGTGGTCTTAGGTTCGAACCATGTGGTTGCTAATATAATGACTATTGGAGACTTACATGGTTGTTAATTTCAGGACCTATGGGCTTAGTCGAGGTGCGCGCAAGCTGGTTCGAACACGCACATTAAAAAAAAAAACTTGAAAAAAGAGTCTTTGCTGCAATAAGACGGTGAATGTTCAAATGCAATTAAGAGGGAATCGCTAATCAGATTCTACAGGATGAAACCTATGGGACTTAAGAGGGAATCGCTAATCAGATTCTACAGGATCAAACCTATGGGACTTAAGGAATGACGGAAGGGAATAAAAAAACGAAGCCGAGGGGCACGAAAGCAAGTGTCCTAGCTGAGATTCTGGGCAAGCTATGGTTGTTGAGATTTATTGATAGTAGTAGTGGAAATCCACCAGTTAGACTTGGGCCCTCGAGAAGGCGAATACGATAATAGATGGCATGACTATATCTTTAGTCTTGGGCTGCATAGTGTTTGGGTCTCCTCAGAAATTAACTCTGAAAGAGTTGCTTCAAGCGAGCTGAAGCCCCTATCACGTAAGGCTCCCTCGAGCTTGTACGAAGGAAGGACTTATTTAGAACTCATTCGAGCCCCTGACATCCGTCCTATCGGGTCGGGATAGGTAGGTCGGACACCTTTCCCTTCCCCCGACCGAGCGCCTGCAAGCATCCTTGATGGAGGAGACCGCCCTGCCAGTCTACTGGACGAGATTCAACTAGCTCTGACTCTTGAAATAGCTGGAGTAAGAAGTCCCTAAGTGAGTGTATTATGGGGCTAGCTATTGACTTTCTGAGATAGAGCTAGTATTTTGGGCTAGCCAAATAGACCGAACTGTGATACTTAACAGAATCATTGATTTATTAGGTTGTTCGAGTTGTTCTTGAATTAGTACTTTTCCGAGGGTGGAAGGTTTGGACCAATCACAATTTATCAACATTTTGCCTGCTTCCAATTGATGACTGGCTATTTTATAACGGCATCAAGACCGACAAAGAGCCTTTTGCACTAGGTAGACTTGCTTAAAACGAAAAAGTCCCTGGGGCGCCACGTGAAAGCTTGAGTAAAGCAAGGTTCGCAAGACACTCAGAAATAGCAAATAACATATAAGAGAGAGAGAATGACTCAAACTGGCTCTTCTCTTGGCGCATCTCGAAGACGGTGCTTTAAAAGAAAATCTGCTCAAATCACCATATCCTGACAACCATTGCTCAATTACTTTGTTTAGAAATATACTAGTTACATGACCCGCACGATGCCGCGGGTTAATTTTTTTTCATAAAAAATATAAAAAAAAATTAGATTTAAAAGTGTTAAATCTTTCTGCAAAGCTATACCTAAGAGTCTTGGGTTTGATTGCAACGTCTGATCTAAAAATAATATTTATAATATTAATAATAACATTAAACTTGTATGACCTAAGTTTAAGTGGGTTTGACTGCAATACCAGACCCAATAACCTTGGATATGGGTCTGGCTGCAAGGTTGTGTCATAAAAGTGTGATAATTAAATAGATTAATTAAAAAGAAAAAAAATTAACAGAAAGAAAAAAACTAATGAAGAAAAAGAAAAAAAATCAGAATTAATTGGGTTAACCCTTCAAAGTAAGTTAACTTGTCAAACCTTGAATTCTTCTCGTGAAAGTTTGATAACTAAGTAGAAAAAAATTGAACATTAACAAACTAAATTAAACAAAAAAAAATTAATTAAAATGAAAAAAAAACCAAGACAAACAAAAAGCATCAGCCTTTTCACTATGGATTGCACTGTGCAATCCATAGTCAAAAGCATAAAAACGGCAAAAAAGCAAAAAGAAAATTTTTTTTCTCTAATTAGCTAAACCTAAGATAACTGAATAGAAAAAAGGCATCAACCAAAAACTAAATAGAAAAAAATTTCATATTAATAAACTAAATTAAATAAAAAAATATTAATTCAAAAGAAAAAATAATATAAAAAAACTTATCAGAAGAAAAAAACTAATGAAGAAAAAGAAAAAAAATCTAAAATAACTGGGTTAACCAGTCAAACCTAAGATCTATGTCATGAAAGTTTGATAACTAAATAGAAAAACATTTAATATCAACAAACTAAATAAATAAAATTAATTAAAAAGAAAAAAAAAAGGCATCAGCCTTTTTACTGTGGACTGCACTGTGCAGTCTACAGTGAAAGGCATAAAAAGAAAAAAAAGCAAAAAAAAACTAAAGGCATCAGTCTTTTCACTGTAGACTGCATACAATATTAAAAGATGAAATCGAAAGAAAAAAACTAATGAGAAAAAAGAAAAAAAAATTCTAAATCAACTGGTTAACCCGCCAAATCAGGTTAACCTGTCAAACCTATGATTCGTGTCATGAAAGTGTGATAACTAAATAGAAAAAAAATTTAATATTAATGAACTAAATTAAAAAAAAAAGATTAATTAAAAAGGAAAAAAATCTGGGATCCGTGTCATGAAAGCCTGATAATTAAATAGAAAAAATTTAATATTAAGAAACTTAGATAAAAAAAATAAACTAAAAGCATAAGCTTTTTCACTGTGGACTGCGCTGTGCAGTCCACAATAAAAGGCTTAAAAAGGAAAAGGAAAAGGAACAAAAAAAAAGGCATACACCACGGGTTAATTTTTTTTACTTGCATAAAAAATATCAAAAAATGCTAAGATCTAAGAGTGTTAGGTCTTTCTGCAAATATATACCCAAAAGCCTTCGGTTTAGCTGCAACGCTTGACCCAAGAATAATATTTATAATATTAATAATAATATTAAACTTACATGACTTAAGTTTAAGTGAGTCTGGCTGCAACACTGGACCCAAGAGCATTGGATGTGGGTCTAGCTATAAGGTCGTGTCATTAAAGTGTGATAATTAAATAGATTAATTAAAAAGAAAAAAAACCAATAAGAAGAAAAAAATTAATGAAGAAAAAAAAATCTAAATTAATTGGGTTAACTCTTCAAACCAGGTTAACCCGTCAAATTTGAGATTCACGTCATGAAAGTTTGATAACTAAATAGAAAAAAAAATTGACGGATTTACCCAGAATTAACTGGGTTTACCCGCCAAGCCCGGGATACGTGTCATGAAAGTATGATAATTAAATAAAAAGAAATTTAACATTAAAAAACTAAACTACATGAAACAAATTAATTAAATAGAAAAAAAATTCCGGGTTAACTCGTTAAATCAAGTTAACCCATCAAACCCGAGATCCGTGTCATGAAAGTCTTATAACTAAATAAAAAAAATTAACAGTAACAAACTAAATTAAACAAAAAAAATTCATTAAAAAAAATTAAAAACAAAAAAACAAAAGTTCTATCATTTACTTTTTAGTATATGTTATAATATAATATAATATAATATATTAATAATGAGGAAATTGTAAAAGGCGTGGGGAAAGCTACAGTACTTTCCCAACGCCTTTTAGAGTATGCTATAATAAACAAAAAAAAATTAATTCAATAGAAAAAAATTTTTGGGTTAACTCGTCAAATTAGGTTAACCCATCAAACCCTGGATCCATGTCATAAAAGTCTGATAACTAAATAAAACAATTTAACATTAACAAACTAAATTTAAAAAAATTTATTAAAAAAAAAAATTAAAAACCAAAAAACAAAAGTTCAGCGTTTCATTTACTTTTTAGTATATGTTATAATATAATATAATAATAATAATTATAATAATATAATATATTAATAATAGGGAAAGTGTAAAAGGCGTGGGGAAAGCTACAATATTTTCCCCACGCCTTTTAGAATATGTTACTAGTTGCATGACCCGCGCGATACCGCTGGTCAATTTTTTTTGCATAAAAAATATCAAAAAAAGCTAAAATCTAAAAGTGTTAGGTCTTTCTGCAAAGCTATACTCAAGAGTCTTGGGTTTGGCTGCTACGCCTGCCCCAAGAGTAATATTTATAATATTAATAATAACATTAAACTTGCATGACCCAAGTTTAAGTGGGTCTGGCTGCAATACTAGACTTAATAGCCTTGGATGTGGGTCTGGTTGCAAGGTCGTGTCATAAAAGTGTGATAATTAAATAGATTAATTAAAAATAAAAAAACAAAGAAAAAAACCAACAGGAAGAAAAAAACTAATGAAGAAAAAGAAAAAAAATCTGAATTAACTAGGTTAACCCTTTAAACCAGGTTAACCCGTCAAACTTTGAATTCATGTCGTGAAAGTTTGATAACTAAATAGGAAAAAAAATTTGATGGGTTACCCAGAATTAACTGGGCTAACTCGTCAAACCAGGTTAACCCGTCAAACCCGGGATCCGTGTAATGAATTTTTTATAACTAAATAGAAAAAAATTTAACATTAACAAACTAAATTAAACGAAAAAATTTTTATTAAAAAGGAAAAAAAACAAAAACAAACAAAAGGCATCAACCTTTTCACTGTGGACTGCACTGTGAAGAAAAAGAAAAAAAATATGAATTAACTAGGTTAACCCTTCAAATCAGGTTAATCCGTCAAACCTGAGATTCGCATCATAAAAGTTTGATAACTAAATAAAAAAAAATTGACGGGTTAACCCATAATTAACTGGGTTAACCCGTCAAACCAGGTTAACTCGTCAAACTTGGGATACGTGTCATGAATGTCTGATAATTAAATAGAAAGAAATTTAACATTAACAAACTATAATAAATGAAAAAAATTAATTAAAATGAAAAAAAGAAAAAAAATTCGAGTTAATCCGTCAAACCCGGGATCTGTGTCATGAAAGTTTGATAAAAAAATTAAAAAAATTAACATTAACAAACTAAATTAAACAAAAAAAATTCATTAAAAGAAAAAAAACAAAGAAAAAAGCCAAAAAAAATATTCGAAAGGCATAAAAAATGAAAAAAAAATAAAAACAGGGAAAAAAAAAAAGACAGCTCAACCTTTGGACTGTAGACTGTACTGTACAGTCCAAAACCAGGTCAACCCGTTAAATCCGGGATACGTGTCATGAAAGTCGATGGTTAAATAAAAAGAAATTTAATATTAACAAACTAAATGAAACGAAAAAAAATTAATTAAAATGAAAAAAAGCAAAAAAAATAATTTAGGTTAACTTGTCAAATCAAGTAACCTATTAAATTCGGGATCCGTGTCATGAAAGTCTGATAACTAAATAAAAATAAAATTAACATTAACAAACTAAATTAAAAAAAATTCATTAAAAGAAAACAAACAAAGAAAAAAAAAACCTGAAAGATATTAAAAACAAAAAAAACTAAAAAAAATTAAAAAAAAACAATTTAGCCAAAAAAAATATAAAAATATAAAAATAAAAACAAAAATTAAATTATTAATATTTTACTCTAAACTGTATAATTCACAATAAAATACTAATTCCTTTTAGTATAATAATTATAACACAACCAAGACTATTATCAATACAATTAAAACATTAGGTGGTGTACACTGTTTAGTAAATAGTGAACCACCTCGTATTTTTCTTTTCATTAATTGATATATTTTTTTAATTGGGTCATTTTATTTTCCATTTAACAAACCTCAACCCTTTTCTTTTCTTTTCTTTTTTCATTCGCGTTCTTTTTTCATTATGGGATTTTTTACTTCCTATTTAGTAATAGTAATGTGGCATTCAAGTTCTTTCTCTGGTTTTTTTTATTAGACCTTTTTTTCATTCAAATCTATTTTTTTCATTGAATTATTTTGCTTTTTATTTAACAAATCCCAACTCTCTCTCTTTTTTTTTTTTAACTCTTTTTTATTCTTTCACATCCTTTTTTTTTAATTGGATTTTTTGCTTTTTTATTTAACAATTATAATGCAGTTTTGTAAAATTAACATTCAATAAACCATAAAATAGGTGAAGAAAATATTAAAAAAACAATAAAAGTACAACATAGAAACAAAAACCACAACCCATAATATTTACTTT
>Ga0325414_1007094_pt1 | contig 11897 bp, 10 predicted proteins | sample PopdelMetagenome_8_FD_206183 | JGI IMG/M metagenome (GOLD analysis project Ga0325414, IMG submission 206183) | Populus deltoides microbial communities from Bellville, Georgia, United States - Leaf-PdKOR-R3 | ecosystem: Host-associated > Plants > Phyllosphere > Phylloplane/Leaf | place: USA... | reverse complement strand
AGAAATTTGAATATGTTGGGCTGACCTTAGTTTATAATAGCATTTGATTCTATTTATAATGTTACAGATTTGAATCCTACTTATATAAGTAATTCTAATCTCATGCATATGCTGGTATCAGATAAAAATATTTATTATATTCTAATACAAGCTATATTCTCCTTTTATTGATGCATGGATGAATTATACTTTAATCTCCTACTTATTATTTATTTTATAGAGAACTTCTTCTCTGATTAGGACTTTTTCTCTCTAGTTATGTGTTTATTCAAACATTATTGATTGATCTTTTTTTGTTATAGATCATGATTTTTTAACTACTCATTAAACTTTTCCAGTTTGGTCGATTCTTTTAATTCTTTTAATTCATGAACAATGCCTCTTTATTTCTTTATTTTATGATCTGCAATCACTAGCTAGTTGCTAAACTTGACACATATATTTTTATTTTATATGTAAACACATGATTTTTTTGAGCTACATGGAAAGAACATGATTGATTTCTTAAGTGGTCACACTGAAATTAATAGTGGAAAGAGGCAACTCCTTTAAATATATAACAACAAAAAGGATATCACTAAGTAAATTGATTGGCTAACAAGCTATGACTCACTTTTTTTTCCAATAGTATCATAAATATTTAAGTTTCACTTAACTCCTTATAAAATATCACCAATCCCACACACAATAAATAGTTAATATATATAAAAGTAATAAATAAAGTTGAAAATGAAAAACCTACCGTAATGTTTAAGTTTTTAGATGGAAACAAACTCAATTATGAATTCAATATACTAGTGAAGCTATATTTAAGCCTAATGACCTAGTAAAGATCCTGGAGCCTAATCTACTTGACAAACTTGAAAGGTTGCACGTGACGAGGAGTGTTAGAATAATTAATATCAAATTCAATATAATAACTGAGCCCGGTATACTAGACATACCTTAAACGACAGATTACAAGAGAGGAGTGTTAGAACTACCAATACCACATGAAATAAATTATATATATTCCGGATAAAACATCAGCAGCTTTCGTATCTTTTACTGGAGATTAGAATTTGCGAACAGAATTGAACAGAACTTTCCATTATGGCTTCTCTAAAGCATCTTATGAGAACCACGCCTACCTCGAATCTATTGTCAAGGATCACTGGGAGGGACAATATAATCTTATATTTGATGATTAGCCTTTATATTCTGAATTTTGCCCTTGAATATTTGAAAAATATATGATTGATAATTAGTTCCATCATTGCTAAATTCAGTTCATTGATTTCTTTGGGAACTATTATTAATTAAGATATTATCGTTGTTGCTGTACTGCTGCAGATTATCAAGATAAGGCCACACGCAAGCCTTCTTACTTCGTGATGAAATAGATGATCATGATACAATTGCTTTGGCCTTTAGAGGTGCAGAACCTTTTGATGCGTACGCTTGCTGTTCTTGTTGGAAGAAAATTAGTGTAGTGGTGTAATATGGAGGATAGAAATGCTAAATTGCAAAGCTAAAGAATAAAAAGGAATTTGAGAAAAAAAATATGTTTTATTAAGTGTTAATATATATATATATATATATATATATATATATATATATATATATGTTTCTGATTTCAAATTTATTTATAAATTTAAAATCTTAAACAATCAAGAATTATACCAAATAAAAAAATACTTATTTTAAATAATAAAAATAATTTTATAAACTTAATCAGTCAACTAGTTCTCAATAAGCAAATCGGGCAATTCTTTTATTTAAAAAAAAATCATAAATGTAGCTTGTTTTCAACAAGAACAGTATTTAAAACCTAAAAATTTTCATGTTAGAATACGTGCAATATGATTGCAATTTAGCAATATATATATATATCAAATTTGCATTATATAATATTTGGTTTCAAACATGCATCATGAAATAATATTATATAATATAACCGATTTTATTGAGGTATTTATTTATTATTTATATAGAATAAACGTGCATCATGAAAGGTGTAGTCTTGGAACCATATGATTTACCTGAGAGACACTCATGGGATCTTATTCCATTTTTGTGGCGAAAAGAAGAGACTTTATAAAAAATTCAGAACTAGAATCTCCAACTCTGCACGTCCAAGCAATTGGCAAATGGCATCTGTCCTACGCCAAATTAGAAAAATATTCTTCCCTTGAGCGGAGTACTGTAACAAGGAACCTCTGCCATGTGAAGATTGTTCTTTTGGCTTCAACCTCCTCTCATAAATAACTCAATGATAATAATATTGTGCAGAAGACAGTACTGGTACCTATATTAATGTTTAATCAATCCTTAGTCAATAACAAATATTATTAATAAAGTAGTAGAGACTTCAGATTTACTTCCGTTATTAATAACTTTTGTCTTCAACAAAGTTAAATACTCATTTAGAGATAAGAAATCAGAAACAGTTGCTATAAATATATATTCCCTTGAAAGGATTGAAAATAAAGTCTTCTGGGCAGATTCATGCTCCTAAGCGTATAAAATATATATTATATGTCAATGACTTCTGTAAATTTTTCTGGCAATTTTTTGGTGTTGCGACCTGAAGAAGTGAGTTATCTGAATGTGTTTCGTATACTATGGAACGACGACATCGAGAAAAAAGCATTTGTGGACTTCCCAGATGGAAAGGAGGAGAATCTCCATCGTCGATGGCTTATATTTCTCTCTCTGCTATCACAAAAAATCCTGCAATCTATAGCCAGGCCAATGGCATCGTTTGGATCAAGAGTTGAGATGTGGCTAAACCTTATATCATGTAACCGTAATATTTTTGTGCTCTTCATAAATTCTTTACGAGGTTAGTCCCCAACTATAAATGTCACTTAGTCCTCGTTTTCCAGGTTCAAATATGTTATGTACACTTAGTCCTCGTTTTCCAGGTTCAAATATGTTATGTACTTGATTCATCATTAAAAAAAAATTATGTGAATTTGATAATCATGTGCAGGTAGGGTGGAAAGACCAGTTAAGGAATCAAAAACTTTCTTATCATTTGCTGGACATTTAGACAAGCGTGTGGATTTAGACAAGAATATCAAGCATGGTGATAGCAGATACTACAGTGCACTCTCTGTAATGGCTGCGAAGGTAGCTTATGAGAACAAAGCCTTTGTCGAAAATGCAGTTAGAAATCACTGGAAGGTAAATGGTGTGACAAGTCTTAAATTTTATGCTGCAGCTCCTTATACAGACCCGTCAATCCATGAATTAATTCATGCTTACAATTGTTTTTGCAGATGGAGTTAATTGGATACTATGATTTTTGGAATGGTAAGAAACAATCTTATTGGGAAAATTATTTCGACAGTAATACATGCGTGTATATGTGATCTTAATTACCTGTCCATTCCTTGTGAGAACTTCCATAAGTGGACAAGATCCATGATCACCTGATCGCATTTTCACTGATGACTGTCCAAAACTTTCTTCATCATCATCTTCCTTTCCTCCTGCATCTTTGAACTTCAGTTCTCTCCATTAACCTTGATCAAATGTAGACAAAAACCTTCATTTTTTTTCCTCATCGCAAATCACTAGATAACAACGATCAATGGTGTGTCTGCAGATTTTCAACAAAAACGTACAACACAAGGCTTCATGTTTCATGATAAAAATGCTGACCCTGACATAATTGTCGTGGCCTTTAGAGGTACGGAAGCCTTTGATGCGGATGCATGGTGTACTGATTTTGATATCTCCTGGTATGAGTTTCCTGGGATAGGAAAAATTCATGGTGGCTTTATGAAAGCATTAGGTTTATTAATGCAAGAAGGCTGGCCTTCGGAATTTAGACAAGGCGCCGATGGCCAACCGATAGCTTACTACACTATAAGAGAGAAATTGAAACAACTTCTTAAACAAAACGAAAAGACAAAATTTATATTGACTGGTCACAGCATGGGTGGCGCAATTGCAACTCTCTTCCCAGCTGTTCTAGCAATGCATAAAGAGACATGGTTATTAGAGAGGCTGGAAGGCGTGTATACATTTGGTCAGCCAAGAGTTGGAGATGGGGAATTCAAGAGGTTCATGGAGAGCCAGATGCAAAAGCACAAGTTTAAGTACGTGAGATTCGTTTATTGTAATGATGTGATTACCAGGTTGCCCATAGATGATTCGACATTTCTTTTCAAGCATTTTGGTACATGCGTCTACTATAATAGCTGTTATTATGGGAAGGTAAAATGCTGAAACCTCTTCATGCAAAAGCATCAATATATACATAATTATGCATGCCACTACACCAGCTATAACAAGTTTGATTTTTAGCATTATTTTGAATGTTGTAGCTGCTTTTTTTCCCTTTAAGAAGAAGAAATATCACTCTAAACACAGGGCACGATGTCTTTTCGAGAAATTGTCATATTGCTGTTCGTGTTTAATGGCAGTCCATGCCAGCATTACCGTCATATATGCCTCAACAATTTTACCAACAGTAGGCTCAAAAAAGAATTATACAAATGTGGCATCTACCAATAATAATTTGCAATGAAACTTGGCAATACTGTTAAAATTCATCCTTGTTGTGCTGCATTGAAATGTTCATGAACGTGAGTCCTTTCAATGCAGATAGTTTCAGAGGAACCACACAAGAACTATATATCGGTATTTGCTGCTATACCGAGGTTTCTAAATGCTTTATGGGAGCTAGTAAGAAGCTTCATTTTACCCTACAGAAAGGGGGCCGATTATAAAGAACCTTGGTTGCTGATACTGCTTAGATGGTATGGACTGATACTCCCAGGTTTGTCAGCTCACACTCCACAGGATTACGTTAATTTAACACGGTTGGGACCTGACACTATATACCACCGTCTTCAAGACCCAAAATTTGGAGGTGTCTCTAATTCGGATGCAACAAAAGAGTGATCATGGCTGACGGTTTATTACTTCAGAGGATTAAGTTGATTGAAAGAAATCGTAATCCTTTTTCATATATACATTCTTTTCAAGATATGAATTATTGTAAATTAGTTTGTATTTATGACAATATATTTGCAATATCTTCATATGATTAAAACAAAAGTTTGCGTTTGTTTGTATTTATGACGACAAATTTGTAATATATTTATCTTTGATTCTTTATAAAATTATTGAATAGAGGTTCCTGCAGTTTTTCTTCATTCTCTTTAAAATTACAGGTGCTATGATAATAAATTTTAACATCTTCAAAAGATTGAAGTTAATTTATGACATGGTATAGGCTAAGACACAAGCATATATATATATATATATATATATATATATATATATATATATATATATATATATATATATATATATATCTCGCATTTGTTATGGAGACTTGAGCCCTCTGCAGTAGACAAAAGCCTTATTATGTATAACCGATATAACAGACACGCTTTGACCTATCCTCTCTATAATACAATAGCTCAGCTAGCTATCTGTCATGGGTGATTTTTTTTTTTTTTTGGTTTGATTTCTATTAATAAATAAATAAATAAACTAAGAATTTTTATTTTTTAAATTAAAAATCAAAAACCGATCAATTTCGGTTAATTGAAGTGAAGAATCGGGGAAAACCTATTCAATGAAACTATTGAGTGTTAGATTCCCTGGTGCGAATCACTTCATTCTAATCTGATCTTTTGAAATAGTGTACCCATTTATAATATATATACGAGCGCGCGCGCGCTAATAAATAAATAAAACACTGGTAGAAAAGAAGAGTGACCAGACCGGCTGAGTGGATAGCCATGGAAAAAAAGCTTGATAGCTTCAATTTGATAGGTTCCAGAGCTTTAAACAAAGTGTTCCCATGAGATTTGCCAAACAGAAAATGGAGATTTAGGAATGGAATTGACCAAAATAAAGAATGATATACTTAAAAGATTGCTAGATACCTTTGTTTTTTCTCGAGACTTTGAACCTTAAAACTGGAAAAGACTAAGAAAAGATAGAAACCAGAGAAGGGGAGATGTTAGAGATTGAGAGAAAACTTGGGGAAGATGGGTGGCTGGCTTTGACTTGCCATAGGGTAGGAGAAAAGTGTATATTTATATTATTTTTTAGTGGTTTAGACTTGTGTAGAATAATAATCACTAGCTATAATATTCATCTTAAAAGATCTTTAGATCACTTTTATTTGGTGAAAATGGTAATGTTTATTGGAAGACTAGGATGATCATTTACCTTCCCTGATTATAATTTATGACTATTTATAAAAAATATACCTCATAGACCCATAAATATTAAGGATGGCATCGAAGTTCCTAAGACTAGGAATGAGTATTATTATTATACCAATGGAGATAAAAAGTTCTTCTTCGTAAATGCTAAAGCTATGAACATTCTGCATTGTGCTTTGAATATAAAGGAGTTCAATAGGATATCATCTTGTAAAAATATTAGGGACATTTTGCATGCTTTAGATATTACTCGTGAAGGTACAAATCAAGTTAAAGAATGTAAAATAGATATGCATGTACATCAATATGAGTTATTTAAAATGCTTCCAAATGAATCCATTACTAATACTTTTACTAAAATGACTACTATTACTAATATTTTGGATGCTCTTGGTAGGACTTGCACTAGTGCCGATATCATAAGCAAAATTTTTATGTCATTGCCAAAAACTTGAGAAGCTAAGGTGACGGCAATTTGAGAAGCCAAATATCTCACCAAACTTTCATTGAAGGAACTTATCGGTTATTTGATGACACATGAAATTACAATGGAAAAACATTAACAAGAAGAAAAGCCAAAGAAAATTTAGCATTCAAAACTATCCATCATGTTAAAAATCATGAAAATGATGATGATGATGATGAAGAGATTGAGAAGGATATTTCACTAATCATAAGACAATTATGAGACATCCTAAAGAAGAAATAAAGAGGTAAAAGATTCCCAAATTTCAAGAAAGAGAGAATAAAAAAGATTTAAGCAAGGAACTTCTAAGTTACTTCTAGCCCTAATGATAAAGAAAAACATATGGCAAACATGTGTTTTATGGCCATTAAAAGCGAAAAATGAGATACAATCTTTGGGTGATGAATACATCTTTTATTATAGTGAGTTGTATGATGCTTTTAAGTCTTTATATAATGAATTTTAAAAGTTAGGATCTATATATATAGTTCATAAAAAAGATTCAAGAAAATCTGAAAAATAAAAATAATGATTTGCTTGAAAAATATGATAGATTAACACAAGTAAATGAATCATTATGTTGTATTGCTAGTTAGTCATCATCATTAGAAGATTTGAAAAATAAAGATGATATTATTAGAAAACAAGTTGAAGACTTACCTTCAACTTTAGCTAAGTTTACTTCTTTCATAACTATTCACCTTAGTGCTGCAAAAATAAATGTATGTTATAAATACTACTGATTATAGGCTTAACTAAATATGTGGCCCACACTATGTTATGGGCTGGATCAAATTTTTTCTAATGTAAAAAATGATGTTAAGGTGATGATAATATTTTTAAAGAAGCAAGAAAAATTTAGGATCTAAGTCATTGATTCAAATGAGTATGATAATCTCAATTAATTTAATAACATGATTAAAAAAAAACAAACAACAAAAAAAACTAAAAAAAAAAACTCTAATGACCATTAAAAAAAATGAACACTTGTCAATATTATAAAAAGATGCCCTATAAATATTCTAAAAAGGTCTCATCAATCTTATTTGATAACAAAGAAAAAATTGAATAAGAATGAGATAACCTCATAAAGAGAAAAGTGAATAAAATTCGAAGCTCATTTACTAGTAAATAAAATATTGCAGGACAAACTGGAAAAAAAAATGTAAAAGTGACAAAAAAAAAACCTAACTCGAGTCAGCATGCCAGATTCGTGGCTTTGTCATAAGACTGTGATAACCTTGTATAAAAAAAATTAAATAAAACAATAGAGTTTAACTCTTAAGTAAAATAAATAATGAAAGGCAAAATTTAGAGAGAAAAAAAAATTGAGTCAACCTATGTTAACTTGACTAACCCGCAACTTGAAATATGAGATTGGGATAACTTCGTAAAAATAAAAGAGAAAAAAAAATCACAAAACTCATAGCCCAATAACCTAATATAGAAAGATGGAATAAAAAAATCAATTTTAAAAAATAATGGTTAAGAAGAAAAATCTGATCCAACCTGGGTTATGAGAGCGTGATAACCTCATAGCAAATAAAGTGAAAAGAATAATGAAGCTCAAAGCCCAATAACCTAGTTTTGAAGAATGAAATTGATTAAAAATTTTAATTTTTAAAAAAGATGGAAGTTAAATCGAGTTAATTTTCAAAACTAGTTATCTAGGTCATAAGACCGAGATTACCTCATAGAAAGAAAATATAAAAAAATCACAAAGCAAAATTTCTAATCATCAAAAATTAAAAAAAAAAAACAAATAGCAATCAAAACAATGAAAACCAAATCTAAGTATAAAAGCTAAATAAAAGAAAATAATGAGGAAACTAAATTGAAAATAAAATAAATTAAGAAAACGATAAAAAAAATAGCAATCAACAGAATGAAGATCAAATTGGATAAAAACATTAAATAAAATAAAACGCATAGGGATGAAATTGAAAATAAAACTTAAAAAAAATTAAAAATAAAAAAAATAGTAATCAAAAGAATAAGTATCAAAATTAAAATAAAACTGGAGGACACAATTGATTTTTAGAAGTGGTGGTGGAAATTAAAGGCTATGAGAGGGAAAAGATGGAGAAAAGAAAACAGTTCATTAGAGCTTAATCGTTGCTCCGTCAAGCACAAGCACCTAATCATTGGGAAAAGGAAAGTGTGTCGCTTTCAACATCATTATGGAAAATGACTTTTGACCACTAGGAGGCGCCGCTCTTGCCATCCAAATAGCACGCACGCCTACCACTCAAACGTTTTGTTTTTTTTAAAATATATTTAATTTGTTAAAAGTCTAAAGTGCCCCTCAATCAAATTGATAATAATTAAAAAGCCATGATGAAAAGGTGAAATGCCTCTAGATGTCAGGTTTATTTTTTTAGCTTTTAAACATGGTCATTTAACTATACATCCAAAAAGTTAAAAGATCAAAAAACCCTTGAATTATAACTTTAGATTTTCGCATTTAAGAATATGTAAATCATTTCGTTGTGTAAACAAAATACAAAATGACCCTATAAAAGTAATCGTTTTGCCCTTAATAGTTTGTTAAATTATTTTGGTTGAGAAGGGTAAAAAGATAATTTTATTATTTCAATCAATAATAAATTGTATCTTGGTGCATAATGACACCTGATCCCTTTTATTTTTAATTATTTTTATTTTAATTTCTAGTTTTTTAAGGTTGGATTCTATAGACAAGCTTCTTGTCATTTACTCGTCATCAGCCTAAAGAGTTATGTTATATGCATAACCTTCATATCAATGTGTGTTTGGTATTGTAGTAGTTTTTGTGGTTGTGGTTTGAAAAAAGTTGTTTTATAAAAAACACTTTTAATTGAGGTTGGTTTGGTAAAATATATGTTTAGTTAAAACTGTGGTTGAAATTAAGGTTGAACAAAAAATAGTTTAATATGCTGGTTAAGAATGCTTTTTAAATTAAGGTTATAAAATAACTAAAAAAAGACATTAATATTGATGGTTTTTAATTGAAATATTGTAGAATTAACTACTGTTATTACATCATGAAATAAACAATACTTTATATAAAGTATTTTTTATTGTTCCATTAAACTATCTGCAATTTCATCATGTACAAAATCCATCCGACATGGACTATAGTTTTCATGGCTTCCTGAGCGTGTAACAATATCAAGTAAAATATCATCAGGAATAAAATTGAGATTACGATCAAATTCTGCAAATGTTACGTTATCATGCAATCTCCTTCTAATGCAATTATGTAGTGCCATTGAATAATGTTAAACACTAGTTTTTCGAATAAAACACAATATCTTAGAAATTTTGTTTAGATTTTTATTTTATTTTACTTGGTCAGACCCGATCCAATACATTTAGGTTTAGGTCGGACCCGGTCTAGCCCCTGAACAGTGGAGACGCTCTCCATTATTCACTTTGCCAAACAGTGGAGACAAGAAAATGCAGCAGAAGAAGAAGAAGGAGAAGGAGAAGGGGAAGAGTAGGCTACACTGTGCGGCGGGGATGTCTAGATGGCGGTCGAGACGGTGGAGACCGGTGGTGAACTGAGGGAGCTGCTTGGCCGATGCATGGTGGTCCTTCTTATTTTTCCTTTGTTTTTGCTCTTTTTCATTCTGTTTTTCACTTCTACTTTCTAGAGGAATCATTGAGGTTCTGAGAAGTTTGATATTCCTCCAACGGATTTCTTTTCTCTTCAGAAATATATGTTTTGTGGTCAAATTGGTTTGTCGGTGGATAATTGAAAAACTGAGATGAGCTGCTATTTGCAAAGCTCAACTTTTATGTTTTTGTTAAACCTCAGGTACAACCTTAATGTATAGTGGGTCCCACCAAAACAAAAGCAAGTTTTAACTTAACAAAACACATATTTTTATAGCTCAATCTTACACAGAACCACATTACCAAATAACCACTTAGAGTTAGATGGATATATTATCTTGGGCTAAAGTCCTTCTATACAAGGGTTTGCACATGTAAAATATCATATAATTCACTATAAAAGTTATTTGTCAATTCAATGAAAATAATCACCACCCAAAAACTTGTAGTTATGAAGGTGTGCCCACTAAAATTAATTAAATGGAAAAATACAAATAAAAAATCTTAGCTAGCAAATTCCCTAACATCTCTCACTCATTGTTTAACAATAAAATGATGATTTAAAGAAAAAAAAAACAATTGAATTGATTTAGGTTATATTTGGTATGATTTTTACAAATTAATTTAAGTTTTTTCTTAAGTTTTGATTCATAAATAATTATAAATATTTGGAAATAAATTTTAACCGAAATAGAAAAGTTTGTTGTAAAATTTTGATTTAGTCAAAAGTCAAAACTTTTGATTATGAATACTAACTTACATATATTCTTTAATAAAAAAGTTAGTTTTAACCAAAAATGCTTGTAAATTAAAATTATTTTAACTTATTATTTTATAAAAAATAAATTTTAAATTATTAAAAATCATAGTTAAAAAGTCATGCCAAAATGTAAAAAAGGAAGCTTATTTCTTTTTCTTTAGCCTATACATATCATATTGGGTCATGGGTTTCGGCTCATGGACTCACTAAACACTATCATAAGCAAATATAGTTAGCCCATAACTCGGTCCACGCAATTAAACTGAAGCTTCACCTCCACTCCCATGAATAATCAATATCCAATCAAGAAATAAAAGAATAAGGGTTTATTATTATTCGACCCGAAAGCTGTGGAATCTTTAGGCGCGTGCGAGAGAGCCAAGTATAGAGAGAGGAAGAGAGGAGGGTCACTTAGGGAGGGAAAGAGAAGAGGAGAGGAGATCTGAAATATTAGGGTTTTGAGAATCAAGACCCAGGTCAGTGAGCGTGTAAATTCTCTCGATTTTCTTTTTATTTTTTATGTGGAAAATTTTATGGTTGTTTTAGCAGCAGAGGAAATGGTGATGTTTTATTGTGAGAAAGAGGTTATTGTGTGCTTGTTATGTGCAGGAGCGACCACCCACGACTGCGAGAGGAGAGATAGAGAGCTAAGATTTCCTTCTTCTGTTTCTTTTGAGTCTTCTAAGAGAGCTGTGAGAGAGAGCTAAGATTATCAGTTTCAATTTTAGGGTTTCTCTTTTTTCCTTCCTTTTCTTCTCCAAACTGCAACAAAGGGATTCTTCTTTCGACTCGTTTCAAATGAGCCAAAAGCTTGTGGTTAGTTAATCGTTTGAAGTCATGCAAATTTATAAAGTTTGAATCTTATTATTATTATTATTATTATTATTATTATTATTAT
>Ga0325414_1007093_pt1 | contig 11897 bp, 4 predicted proteins | sample PopdelMetagenome_8_FD_206183 | JGI IMG/M metagenome (GOLD analysis project Ga0325414, IMG submission 206183) | Populus deltoides microbial communities from Bellville, Georgia, United States - Leaf-PdKOR-R3 | ecosystem: Host-associated > Plants > Phyllosphere > Phylloplane/Leaf | place: USA... | reverse complement strand
ATATATTGTTGAAGAGTACTTGTTAAGATGAGATAGAAGCAATACTTTTCTTCTTAACTCTTTGTGAGTAAAATGAGCTAGAATAGTTTATGCATGCCAAATTCAGCAGTCTGCTCTGGACCCAGCTGAAACAGCTTGATATCAAGAGTTTGCACCTTACGCTCTTCACCTCACATAATCTGCAACCTTGACATCTTTGATTTGGGTGTAGCTTTTAATTTCCATTCTATATATTTCCAATTAGGCTCAAGAGCTTAACCCATCCTATCTTTAGCACGCTTTTCACCTCATATAATTCCGCTAATTTTGTCATCTTGATTGAATGCGGCTTTGAATTGCCATTCAATAAATTTATTGCCATTCAATAAATTTAGGCAGTGCAAGGAATTTTAGGGTTCCAGGACTCATTGTTTATTGAAATCAGATCTTTTCAACAATTTATGAGATACTATATTGTTGTGTTTCTACATCATGGCATCTTGCATGGGTCTTTACTGGGGTTAATGGTTCTGTGCATCCTGCAGCCTGATATATTTTAGGAACTGAAACTCCACATAACCTCTGTGGTTTTAAATTGCGTCCTGGTCCTGGTCCTGGTCATGATTGCAGATTACAGCCTATCAATGCATTAACTGTCACAGCCACAATCGTCGTGAAATATTGGCAACTCTTAACAAAATTTTAATATGAAAAGTGTTCAGTAATGTGAAAAATAATGGCAGATGACAGCCTACAATGGTATTTAACAACGTACAACGGCCAACAGTTACGTAATAGCCATTGTTTAAAACAATGATAACCTGATCAATGGTTTTTTCAGTACCCAAGGGTAGTTTGTACAAGTACCTTGTTTCATTTTGTAAAAGTTGTGACTAATTGCTATGTGAATGGGCTATCTTTCTGGATGGTATGATTGTTCACATGCTACCATGCAGGTTCGTGTTTGTGCTTTCTCGGCCAGCGGTTTGGGACTGCAAGGGATCGGGATTAGTCCAGATTGCAATCCTGAAAATAGGGCTACCCCAAGAGAGGTAAGTGTAGCACTAGGATTTATGTCTCTTTCATTTTTATGATAAGCCAATGAACATCTTTGTTGTCAACTATTCCAGCTTTTCAACTGGGCATTAGAGCCAGCAGAAGATCATATTCTTGACAGGCTTTTCGAGCTCGGATATTTAGATGCTGCTGTGTGGGCTGAGGAGAATCCAGTTCAGAATGTAGTTCAAGATGACAGTCCCTTGGTTGAAAATGGCTCTAGTAGCTCACAATAAGGCGCATCACCCAGTTTCCATGTCAAGGATGCACTGGTGACCATGTCAATTTCGTTTATGCCATTTTCCGATGGCTGGTCAACCAGGTGTTCATTCATTTTCTTACACGTCAATAATGCTCGATGTAGGGAACAGAAAATGTTCTTGTTCTTCAACTATATGTTATGCTGTATAGTAAAATTGTTGACTAATTGCAAGGTATATTGGAAGGAAAATAGCAACAGAAGAAAAGGAAAAGTCCGTAATTTTGATAGAGCAAAACAAGATCAGAACATTAAATGCCATGTCTTTTCTGCCTGAAACTTTTGTTTTCTGTTTATTCCCCCCTGAAAGTATCCAATTCAGGATCTTTGTTGCCATACCAGTTTGTTCAGGATCTTGGAGGAGGGTGTTTGAAAGTGTGGTAGTGGTTGTTTTTTAATGTGTTTTTTATTTTAAAACATATTAAAATAATAATTTTTTTATTTTTTAAAAATTATTTTTAAAATAACACATCAAAATAATATAAAAATATAAAAAAAAACATATTAATTTAAAAAAAAATAAAAAAATTTCAAAATTTTTAAAAGTATTTTTTAGTCACAGTGTCAAACATTATCAGAAAATAGCGATGCAACAATTCTTGTTATAATTATTAAACTTGGTTTGACCCAGTCCAGCAAGTTGAGCTAATTCTAACTTATATTGTTATAATTAAATAAAAAAATTATTATAATTAAATAAAAAATTAATTTAAAAGAACTTTATGCCTTGTGAATCACTTAGATTGGAATAGTAGATTATAGTTATTATAATTTATCGACTTTTTATTAATGAATAAAAGATTATTATAATAATAGAGAAGAATAACATTAAAGATACTTAAGTTTTCTTGAAGAATATTTATGAGGTGATACAATATCATAATCAATCCCTATTTATAATTATAATTATCCTATTAAACATGATAAAAATTATATTTTATGATTTGGTTATTTTCTCCTTTAATAAATTTCATGTTATTCAATTAAAAAGATCTTAATAAAAGAAATTTAGTATCTCTAACATTATCTTCTGAGGGTACTGATTTAATTTTTTTTTAATTAATTTAGAAAAAATATCAGAAACAAATCAAAGAAGAGACCTCCGATTCGCTCAAAGAATTTGCACAAGCTATTAGGTGCCCATTTTCAAAAAAAATTCGGATTGAATGGGCATCCCTGTCAAGATCCTCACTTGCAGAACCTTCATAAGCATGTCAAATGATATATATATATATATATATATATATATATATATATATATATATATATATATATATATATATAATTTAATGAAAAAAATTTAAAATTTAAAGAAACGTGATTTGCACCATATTCGCAAACAGATCTATAATTACTTTAAAAGTGATGAGATTTCCCTCCATTGTTTCTAAATAGGGTCATCCTGATATTTTATTTTAAAATTGTTAATTTATTTTATTGTTATAAGTATTTTAAGTAATATAATTAAATTTAATTATGTAATTTAATATTTTATTTTAAATATAAAAATTATAATATGTTATCAAATTAAATTTAAATTATATATAAAATTTAATTTCATTCCAATTGAACTAACCGCTTGTGTTGAATTAAGCATTGTTAACATTAATTATCAATTAATGCTGTTTAAAGTTTTTAAATTAATGAGACGTAAATTGGACCATATATCTATAAAATTCATTCATTGAATTTAGAATGGTCGACTCTCGTTATTAATGTCCACGTCTTCCATTGTTTTCTGCGACACTTGCTTCATATAATAACACTAACATACTCTTAACAACATGTTTAACCAAGTTTCTCTAGGATGTGTGTTTTAAATTATAATAGTTTTGTGTTTGTGGTTTAAAAAATAAATTTTTAAAAAATAAATTTTTAAAAAATATTTTAATTGTATTTTTAAAAAATTAAATTTTAGCTTTTATTAAACTAAAGTTAAAACTATTACACATAAATAAAAAACATATTATTTTAGCGCTTCAAAACTAAATTTGAAACACAATTATGAATAAGGCTTAAAGAAAAAGCAGAAGCTATTTGACTAACCAAATAGTTTTTCTCCGTGGTTGGGTAAAAAATAGAAGAGCTTCCTCCTTTTTAAAATTTCACTATTTTATGGGTCCATTTGGTAGTATGATGAAAAGTCGTTGAAATAGTGTTTTGTCTTAATTACATTTTTGAAAGTTTTGGGTTAATCAACAATCATTATAGTTTTGCATAAGTAAACTTTATCTTAAAACCTTGGTTATGAAAAAAATGTATAATTTATAGTTTTTCTTAAACCTATTTTTTAAATCATACCACAAAAGCTATCACAATGCTAAAAGAAACTTGGACCATTAATATGATCATTGTCTTGATGAAAAACACACACACACACACACATATCTATATATATATATATATATATATACACATATCTATATATATATATATATATATATATATATATAAACACTCAAAACTAAAAATATGCCAAACAATTTTTGCCATACATTGACTATTCACTTTTTATACTCATCATTTAGTAAAATTATTATTTTTCCCTTCACAATTAAAACCATATAACTACTAAGTTATTATTTTTGTGGGAACCATTTGTCATTACTAGATTGGATGGGGGTTGAGCGATCTTTTAACATTTTATTTGCAAAGTTAAATTTGCTTAAATGTTTGGGCAGTGATATTTTGATTTTCTATCTTTCTTAACACAATATAATTACTAAGATACCTTTAGAAGTAAAAATTCTAAAGCTTAGATCAAAAGGCTTTTGGTCTTTTTGTTATGATATTTTCGTTGATATCATATGGGGGTCAAGGGCACTTAGGTATTATGAGAAATTAAATTTGAAAAAAGAAAAGAAAATATACACACATTAGAGTGTGGGAGGTGTTCACTCCCTTTGGATGACACACGTGGTGCCTCTTGATTGTAAAAAACAGGCACCCCTTGTCTCTTCCGACAATGCATGTGGAGGCATATCCACAAGAGTGGTGTGTGTAAGGTATCTTGCGGTGGTTAGATTTTTTTCTCCCACATCCTTTCCTTTCTTTTTCTTTTGGAACACACGCCAGCCCAATCAAAATTAAAATAGTCCTCCATTCTCTTCTTATTTTAATTGAGTTCCTCATTCTTTTGATTTCTCTTTATTTGTTTTGAATTTGTTTTTTATTATTTTCAATTTCATCCCTTGATATTTTATCCTATTTGGTATTTATATCAAATTTGGTCTTTATTTATTTATTTCAATTTCATCCATTATCATTTGATTTAATTTGATTCTTATGGTAGATTTACCCTTATTCTTTTAATTTTTTTTCCTTGGTTTTTTTTTTATTTTTTTTTAAATTCATCCTTTAATATTTGATTTGTTTAAAATTGAGCTTTGTTAATTTTTTAGGGCGGTGATCCCGGTCTCATGATCCTAGTCATGATAGGTATGAAATTTTATCCCAAATTGATATTGATCTTTTTTTAAGTTTTCTTTTCACTGTTTTTTTTTCTTTTCATCATTTAATATTGAATTTATTGAAAATCAAGCATCTTTATTTTTCTTTGTTTTGATTTTATGATGATAATCCAGTCTTGCAGTCTGGGTCACACATTTGTTATGCTAGCTCGGATTGCAATGAAATACGGGACACCTAGAGATCTTGATTCTTTGAGGATTGCTTGGTGTATCAATTTTAACCTTCATTTTGTGGTGGTATATGTTGATGTGAACTAATGCAAGACCCAAATAAACAATAAAGTAGAAATATACTTCAATATATATATCATTTGTTATTTTATTTTGGTTTTGAGATTAATTGTTGATTCATATATTCATCAAACATTGGAAAGCTAGTAATGCAAAGGTTCTATACATTGGATTATGATTGAAAGGTTACAAGTTAAAATCCAAACTATATGCTCTTTGTTTGCCTCATCTTGTAGTCAACTTGCAGTAGGGGTATTTTGTCTCCGAAAGCATTTGTTGTTGGCCAATTAAGTGCTTGTTTAACATTGTTGTATTTTTTATTTTTCAAAGTGCCCTTTCAAATTGTACTGATGTAAAAAAAACTTATGAAAAAAATATTATTTTGATATATTTTCAATTAAACAACACTTTTAAAAATATCATACATCATATCACTAAACACATATTAATTCGTTTCAAGGGTGTTCGTGCCACTAGAGGGAGAGGAAAGGGACCACTATTCATATGCCAGACCAAATCGAGTAAAAATCACACATTTGGACTTAATTAATTAGGAATAATAAAAAAGTTTTCATTTTTTTTTATTTTCAAGAAAAAATCAATTTATCTTTATATATATATATATATATATATATATATATATAAGATTTCCGATTTCTTTTGTCCATTGATATAGAATATCTTATGTGAATTTGTTTGGTTTCAGGAGAATACTAGATTGGTGACCCATGCTATGCCGCATGTTTGTCAAATTTTCCTTAACATAAAAAATAATGTCTAGGTGATGCCAATATTTTTTAAAGAAGCAAGAAAGATATGAGACACGAGTCATTCACTTGGATAGGTTCAATAAACTCGGTTAAGTTAAAAATATAATTAAAAAAGCATCGATATTAAATAAAGTGAACAAAAAATTTGACAATAATTAACTATAAAAAATGACCTGCTAATATCATAGTAGGGAGGAGAATGAAGAAAAGCTCATTGGAGACTCACCGTCGCTCTGCCATGAACACTGTCCCACAACCAAAAAAAGCTCATATAGATGACTTTAACGCTACCATGAAAGGTTGCATGACGACATCAAAAGAGGTCGTATGTGTCGTTAAAGCAACTACCCGGAAAACAAACCAAGTAAGATATCATGAAATGAACATCTCATACTTATATTCAATCAATTAATTTAATTTAAAAAAATTTCTTTTTAAAAAGCTAAATTTAACAAAGAACGAAAATTAAAAATACTCAAGATAACTTAGGTCATTTTTAAAATCAACAAAAAAATCCTATAAAAAGCAAAAACAAAAAAAATAATAGAGTCCAATCTTCAATTAAATCCAATATCTAATTAAATAAATGTTAAAAAATGAAAATGAAAAAAATAGAGCTTAAAAAAGGACAAAAAAAACTAAGTAAATCTAGACAAATCTCCTAAACATAAGTTAATATCTCAAACTCACAACTATAAAATCTTAAACCCAGACTCGTCTAAAGAGTTAAATTCTTGGTCAATTTAAAAACTGATTGAACTCAAGACATCTTCATGAACTGATTAACTTCTTTACCTTTCAACATCTCAAAAGAAATTTATATGATTCAACACTTTGTGAATCTTAAGTATAATTCAAGTTCTTTGATCTAATCATCTTTGGAAAATATCCTGCAGAAATGACAAAAATTTTAGGGCCTGCTTTACCAAAATTTTCAAGCAATTACAGAGAGATATTGAACAAGGGACTGGATTTCATTGGGATCAATCATTACATTGGTTTTACATCCAAGATTGTAGCTTTGTTATGTGTAAACCTGGACAGGAGGCTCCAAGACTGAAGGTTTAGCCCGACAAATCCAAGAAAAAGATGGAGTTTCTATTGGCAAATCTGTATGTGCACCCTCTCAAGATATTATATATGTTCTTTAGAAACTATTTCTTTCCTTGCATGAAGTTGTTTAAGGATTTTGGTTAATGGAGAAGATGATAACATATCTAAAGGAGAGATACAATAACACACCTATGATAATTACAGAGAATGGTAGACATATATTGAAACTAGAAATCTTTTCAGCAGATGCCTTTTTAATGCCTTTCTCATAAAATTTGTGAGTCTTGTAGGATTTGGCCAAGAGAGCTATCTATATCGTACCATTAAAGAATATCTCTATAAAGAAAGGATGGAATACATGTATGGCTATTTAGACTCCTTAATGACAACAATACTGTATGTTTTTATTACTGTTTTTATTTTCTAAAACTTCAACCCAATAAAAAAAAAGATACCAAATTTTAAAACTTGTCAAAACATAAAAAAAAAAATAGCAATTAAAAAAATGAGGATCAAATCTAATAAAAAAAATCAATTTTAGAAATTATCTCAAATAAAATAAATAGTGATCAAAAGTATGAATACAAATCTCACAGATAAAAAAATTGATAGAGAATAAAGTTGAAAAAAACTTCAATTTTTATAAATAATTTCAAATAAAATAAATTGTAATCACCTCATTCTGTCTCGTCTTATCCAACTTCTCTTCTCTTTCTCTTGATTTCTTTTTGAAATACAAAATCAAAAAGAAAAACCCGAATACAATTCAATATTTGAAGATAAAATCAATGAAAAATTCACATTCTCTCTTGTCTCATATACTCTCTCTTGTTGTTAGCATCAATTTCTTCAAGAAACTAAAAAACTAAAGGTATGTTTGGTTGTTTTCAACAATCAAGATTTCAAAATCTGTTAGTGCATTTTATTTTATTTTAAATCATTAGAATATAAGTTTTGTTTCCTCAATTTAATAAAATCTTAACATTATCATTAGTTAAAAATTGAAAATAAGAATCATGAATGTATAGATTTAGCTTGATTTTTTTTTATGTATAATCAATAATTTTCATGCTTCTGAATTGTTATTTGATAATGGAAAAGCTATGATTTGTATTTATATAAAAATCCTCAAATAAAAAATTAAGGTTAATAATTTTTTAATTATTGTAAAATTCATGTGTAATTATTGTTGAATTAGTGTGTAACCATTATATAACTTGTACAAACCATGCAGGAAACAAAATGCCAATATATTTACGCATTATAAATGTTCATCATATGTCGACAAACAATAGGTAATAATTGGTATTCCATGCTTTCATGTTATCTCTTGTGTTAATCACAAAAGAATTCAGTTAGAAGATCTTTGTAATGAGTATTACAAGGTGGATACATTTAGAAAAATATACTTTGATGTGGTGCATCCATTACTCGAAGTTGATCACTATCCTAAAAAACATATAATTAATTGTTTTACCTCCAAAACTTAAAAAGGGTGTGGGTAGATCGGAAAAGAATAGATGAAGGGAATAAGAAGAAGATCAATCTAGAACAACTAGGAAGACGACTTCCACGCTTCGATACAATATTTGCAAGCAAAATTAATATAATTCCAGGATATACCAATAAGATAGTGCTGAGAATCACTGGTGACAATTTTGTGTGAGGATCCAGTTATGTTGGAAGGGGATCCAATAGTTTTAGCAAATGATCAAAATGATTAAACACTATTAGGACAAAATTCATTGTTCCTTACAGATGCTCAAATAGAAGCTCTAGAGTTTTAAGAGGAAGCAGGAGGTTCAGTGTTCTAGGTGGAGCCTCAAACATGGGAGGATATGTTCGGGAAGATGATGGGTGGATTTTTTGTTTCGTAATGCATGTTAAACGTGTTTTGAAATTATTGTTAAATATTGTAATTAATGACATTTTTATAATTAAACAAAAAGTACTCATGACTCTTTTTCAAAAAAACAACCTAACGAGACTTTAGTGGCATTTTAATTAGTCTTTGTTATAAAATAATAACACTTATGTAAATAAATACATAGTTTTTGTTGATTTGTTTTCTAATAATAACTCTTAAGGATGTAAAGTGTCACTCGCTATCAAAGTGCATGATAAAAAATATAATATTTTTAAAAAAATAATTACAAAGTAAAAAAAAATTCAAATCTTAGGGTGCACTCGGTGTAATTTTTTTAAAAATAAAAAGTTAAAATGGCCCTTAGATGCTAATTCAATATTTTTTTTAATCTTGTTTTCAAGTTACTGTGCTAAAAATCATGAAAACATATTACCCCTAACTACACCATTTGTTTCCATTAAGAAAAGTAAAATTGTATTTTACTATTTCAATTTACCGTGAAAATGAATCTAAAACTATAATATTTAATGCTACATTAATTCTTATGCCCCTTTTAGTTATTTTAATAATAATAATAATAATAATAATAATAATTGTAGTAGTAGTGGTGTTATAAAATTTATAATTATATATGTACAGTCGACAATTTTCATGCTTCTTAAATATTATTTGATAATGGAAAGCTATAATTTGTATTTATATAAAAATCTTCAAATAAAAAAAAATAGGATTATTGTTTACATAACCCTAATTTTTTAATTATTGTAAAATTCATGTGTAATTATTGTTGAATTAGTGTGTAACCATTATATAAATTATACAAACCATGTAGGAAACAAAATGCCAATATATTTACGCATTATAAGTGTTCATCATATGTCGACCAACAATAAGCAATGATTGGTATTCCATGCTTACATATTGTCCCTTGTGTTAATCACAAAAGAATTTATTTAGAAGATATTTGTAATGAGTATTACAATGTGGATATATTTAGAAAAGTATTCTTTAATGTGTTACATCCATTACTTGAAGTTGATCACTATCCTAAAAAAAATGTAATTAATTGTTCTACCTCCAGAAATTAAAAAGGATGTGGATAAATCAGAGAAAAATAGATGAAGAGAAAAAGAAAAAGATCAATCTAGAACAACTAGAAAGAGAGCTTTCACACTTCGATACAACATTTGCCAGCAATATAAATATAATTCTAGGATACGCCAACAAGATAATATCGAGTAAATCACTGGTGATAATTTTGTGTGAGGATCCAGTTATAATGGAAGGAGATCTGATAGTTTTAGCAAAGGATCAAAAGGATTCAACACTATTAGGAGAAAATTCATTGTTCCTAATAGATGCTCAAATAGAGGCTCGAGAGTTTTAAGAGGAAACATGAGGTTCAGTGTTCCATGTGGAGGCTTAAACATAAGAGGATATGTTCAAGAAGATGATGGGTGGATTTTTTGTTTTGTAAAGCATGTTGAATGTGTTTGGAAATTATTGTTAAATACTATAATTTATGACATTTTTATAATTAAATGAAAACTACCAATGACTCTTTAAAAAAAAAAATAATCTAATGACTTTTATGGCATTTTAGTTAGTCTTTATTACAAAATAATGACACTCATGTAAATAAATACATATTTTTTTGTTGATTTTTTTTTTCTAACATTAACTTTAAGAATGTAAAGTGTTACCCGTTATCAAAGTGTATAATAGAAAATGTAATTTTTTTTAAAAAAATAATTATAAAGTGAAAAAGATCAAATCTTGAGGTGCACACAGTGTAATTTTTCATAAAAAAAAGAAGTTAAAATAGCCCTTAGACACAAATTCAATATTTTTTTTTTCTTGCTTTCAAGAGCAATTTAATTTTGTTAATGTGCTAAAAATCAACATATCACCCCCTAATTAGGCCATTTGTTGTTATTTTACTATTTCAATCTATCATTAAAATGAATCTAAAACTATAATATTTAATGCTACATTAATTCCTATGTTCTTTTTAGTTCTTTAATAATAATAATAATAATAATAATAATAATAATTGTAGTAGTAGTGTTATTATATATATATATATATATAAACTTATTAGGTTTTCATGACTTTTAAGTTTATTTTTTTAAATTTTTACGATATTTTTATTTTTATTTTTTAATTTTATAAATAGACTACTTGTCTTGTCTTGTATTTTTATGATTAAAAAAATTTATAATAAAAAATAATAAATTTTTATTCTAAAACTTATTTTGAATATCTATGTTATTATTTGTTTTTTATTTTTAACAAATAATAATAATAATAATAATAATAATAATAATAATAAAATCTGATATTTTACGTATACGTATAAACAAGAAAAAACGCAATCACGGCATAATACGGCAATCCTCGAAAGTCCACACGTCTCTCACCTGCGTTTCTGCTTTTGTGACCAAGAAAACCACGAACCTCATCCTCATGGACTCTCATAAACCTCAATTGCTTTACAGCAATCATCCATCAAAATCAACGCAAGGTTCGTACGTACGTCTACAGTACACCTATTCTTTTACCTTTTCTTTGTCAATGCAACAGTGTTTAGGTTTCTTTGCTTTTTGTCTTGGTGCTAATGTTGTGATGGGTTAGGGTAGGTAGGTATTGATGGCCTTGTTTGATTTGTCCAAAAACTACATTCCCACATGCTTTAAGGAAAGAAAGTGATAATATGGTATGTGTAACTTCGTTGGGATTTTTTCTTACTTTTTTTCTTCTTGCATGCAACCCCTTTAAAGGAAAGGCGATGATATTATGATATATGTAATTTTGTTGGGATTTTTTTAAATTTTTTTTCTTCTTGCATGCAACCCCTTTAAAGGAAAGACAATGATAATATGGTATGTGTAACTTTCTTGGGATTTGTTTTTTACTCCTTTTTTCTTGTTCATCAATTACATGATTCAATGCCTGCTTGAACAAACCCCAGTTCCCCAAAAAAGTATTTTGTTTTGTCAAAGCACGAAAATAAGAAAAGAGTATTGTTCTTTTATTGGTTCCTTTGTTTTGTCTGAGGGTCCATTAATTAACATTATCAAATTAATTTTTTTTTATTAAAAAAAAAGTGTTAGGAGGAGATCTAGGATTGTATGCAAGGAGGATTTCTTGAGAAGCTAGATCCAGTCATGGATGATGAAGGTGACCCGTTTCCTCAGTTAGGGAGTGTGTAC
>Ga0325414_1007091_pt1 | contig 11901 bp, 5 predicted proteins | sample PopdelMetagenome_8_FD_206183 | JGI IMG/M metagenome (GOLD analysis project Ga0325414, IMG submission 206183) | Populus deltoides microbial communities from Bellville, Georgia, United States - Leaf-PdKOR-R3 | ecosystem: Host-associated > Plants > Phyllosphere > Phylloplane/Leaf | place: USA... | reverse complement strand
AAACCTAAGAGAAACTATGAAGACGAAAAAATAAACAGTTAAGTAGTGAAAGAATGACAACGATACTGCAAATCCCAAAATCATGAAGCCCCAGAATTCTCTCTTATTTTTCACCAATCAAATTTCAGCATTCACTTGACTCCACTTACCTTCTAGTGACTTCATAGAGCACAGATTTCTACTGGTTGCATTTAATTTTTAAAATTATCTAAAAAATAATTCAACCTTTCACCATGGATTGCTAAGTGAAAGGCTGAGTAGTTTTAGTATTTCTAATGGGCGGCTCTGATTCATTAATGGAATGGTGAATATGAGGTCCATGAGAAAAGTAAATACATGGAGATCGATTTTAGAAGAAATTAAAAATACTGGGATGATTACCACTATTAACCCGCTCTTAATTTCCGAGGAAATAGTGAAATACGATGCTCAGATTCAGGGCAAAAGAGCGAGTAGAAAATAACGAGACAAAAAAAACGTGAGCGGCAGGATTCGAACCTGCGCGGGCAGAGCCCACATGATTTCTAGTCATGCCCGATAACCACTCCGGCACGCCCACCCGATGGTCATCTGATGACAGTATCCAGTATTAATTATAAAAACATGTGGTGTAAAATATTTAATAAGATTCTTTTTTTTTTTGCAAAGTAGAATAGTAGAGACAAATTCGGGGAAATAACAGTAGGAAAATAACACGGGGTAGCAAGTCATATGTGATATCTCAATTTTTTTAAAAAATTAAATTAATTCAAACTTCATTCCTACACAAGAATAAGTGCTTTTTTCTTATACAAACTTGACAAGTAAAAAAACACAAGTGCTATATTCTTGTATAAGAATGAAGTTTGATTTATTTAAATTTAAATTTAAATTTTAAGAGTAAGAATGGAGTTTGATTTATTTTTAAAACTTAAATTTTAAAATAACTTTTAGATTTAGCTACAATATGCTAACTCCATCAATTTAAATTGAATTTGATAGGCTAGGGATTTGAAAGAAACCTCAGAGGAAATTCCAATCAATTAGTCTAGTATACTTGACGAGAGCTTAAAATAGTTATGTTTTTCTTTTTCCTCTTTCGTTTGTTTTATTCCGATTTTTTTTCGTCGCCCTTTTCTGTTTTATGGGCTCTCCATTTTCCCTTTTCTTTTCTTTAAAGTTTTTATCTTTTTTATGGATTTTCGAAATTAATTCTCCTTTTGATGTTAATATTGGGAGCACTTTTTTTTTTTTTATGATAAAAAGACCTATATACGTGTGTGTGTGTGTGTGTGTGAATTATAAGGGAAAAAGGGTTTCATTAACTCATTAATTTTTTTTCTTTAGGGACACGAGGAAGACAATCCCTGATTTATAAGGCAGAGTAGGTTGAATATTAAGCTCGATCGTTATTCCTCGCACGAAGAACACAATCTGGTGGTTAATTTTTTCAGGGCTCTCAACAATTTCCATGTTGGAATTCCTAACTGGTAGGCGATTACAAAGACAAGTAGTCGTCATTACCGTTAGTCATCATGACATCCAATTAAACTGCTAGCCATTGGCATTTCTCTCTAATAGTTTCAGATGCTACTGGCAATAATAACCTTAACTGATAATTTTAGAAATTACAACACATCATCGCACACCGTTTTTTAAATCATTTAGATAGCCTTTAAACCAACTATAGTTTCATAAATTGTTGCCTAATAAAAATAACAATTTTTTTCCTGACCTTCCTAAAAAATAAGGCGCGCGCGCGGATAACCTCAGTCGCTATCGGACCTTCTTGCTGTTGGTGTTGGGCTATGGAGACGTGTAGAACTCTTTTCCCAATGATATCCTGTGGAGGAATTCGTGGAACAGGAATCCATGTATGAAAATAAAGGCAGCAAAGCACAGTCTTTTATAAAATGCTATGGTCCCTGTCCCTCTAGATAAAGTAGTAGTTTTCTTTAATTCGATATTGAAAACCTCTGGAAACAGCAAAGACATGTCATATGCTTTCGGAGGGCAAAGTGATGGATCATGGAATATGAAAGAAGAAAGGGAAAACAAAACAATGTCAACTATATTTGAAAAAGTAGAACTGGGTGCGAGAGATCTTTTCTGCTAGATAACAAATGACTGGTGGTGGTCGAGAAGAAAGACATGTCTTTCATGCCTTCGTATGAGCTCCAACAAGTTGGTGCAATGATGCATGGTCTGGAAATTTTCTTTGTGGTATGTGTGTTAACGATAGAACTGCAGCAGCGATAATGGTGGTGATCTATTCTGTTGAATCTTTTAAGTGGCTGTCCATTTCACACAGGCTTCACTGAATATTCATTTCTTTATAGGTCCCTCTCCCAACAATCGAGTGGTCGGAAATTTCTTTGTTTTGTTTTCGGTTAATGGGAGACTTGATGAATTTTCACTATTAGAACACGTTGCAAGAGGAAAGAAAGGAGGGATTGTTCAGATAGTGGCGATTGAATTCTGATCAAAGGTTACAGAACTAGAGAACAAAAGAACTTGTAGCCCATGTTGTTAACACATGCCATTTCTTTCAGCACTCGAATTCAGATTATGCCACATATCATTGCGATACAGTGGGGTTTGAATGGTTTTGCACCAGCCGAACGAACACTCTCTCTCTCTCTCTCTCTCTCTCTCTGTTTTTTTTTTTTTTTGAGCTTGGTTCAAGGATGATCGGGCAATAACTAAGCTTGTTGCTAATTGTGAAATTATTAATTGGGACCTTAGACTGCACATTGGCAGCTTGAATCTTTCACTTTCTTCGCTTCCCCTGTCTCTGTAAAAAACCAATTTCTTATTTTTAGTTACAAATGAGAAATCTCACCTATAATGTTTCGGGAAGAGCAAGACATGATTGCCTGTTAAGTCACGAATCTACTGTCAAATTAAAATTTATTCTAAAGCTATTAATTTGGGCATTTAGCAATTATGCGATTTGATAATTATTATACCAGCCTTGTAAATTGTTGATAATTGCATGCGTGACCCTGAACCATCTATATAAACATCATAATCATACAAATCCACGACCATTGTACACAATCTAAAATGTAAGTGCACTGACCATGATCCCATTTTAGGTAGATATTTGTTGTGAAAAACCTTCAATTATTGATGAACACCGTAATAGAAAAAAACTAGAAAAAAACATAAAAGTAATATAATTATATTCATAGTAGCGAAGAGTTTTATTTTCACTTAAACGTACAATGTTACATAATATATATTTATAATAAACTTTAAATCATTCAAAGAAAACCTAATCATCCCAAAAATACTATAATCATTCAAAGATAAATGGCCCGTCGCCTGAGCTGAGTTCACGCTTCATTCAGATAGATGCAAGAACAGAGAAGATAAGCACCTCAAACAAAGCTCGTGATTAGTTATTCGTTTACTTGCACCTTAACTTTGTGTCTCGCGTTGTCATTCCTTTCTACAACAAATGATTACCTCCTTTTCTGCTCCAATCTCTTCTTCTATTCTATCCTTTTATTTCTTTAAAACCCTATAATTCTCGAGTTCGAACAAGAAAGTAAGTGCGGGAGAACCTCGAAGTATGGGAAAATAAAAGAGTAGATTTGATGAGGATTTGGATATCCAAAGCCGAGCTTATCTCTTGTCACAGTTATGGTTCAAAAGTGGCCATTCTATGAACTCTGCAAATAATGGTGCTAGTTATAATTATACTTTGGCAGTTAGTGCGGGACTTCCCTTGCATGGCTGGTTCGGAAAGGTCAAACCACTTTTTGGTGGGTCCAAATTGCCACTTGTGATGTTTTCACATACTAGCTAATAATAATCAATATACTAGTATAGAAAAGCTTAAGCATTAAACATAAACAAGTGGACTAACTATGCTCATTGGATTCTCAAGTGAAACCTGAACCCCACTGATATCAGCCTATTAACCTATGAATAGTATTTCTTGCCTGATTGTGCTATGGAGGTGTGTTTTTGTAATTCAACGTGTTTTTAAAAGTATTTTTTAATTTGTTTTTTCTTGGAAAAATATTAATTTTTTATTTTTTTTAATGTATTAATGCCATTTTTTTTTAAAAAAATGTATATAAAGAAATAAGATTAATGCATTTTCAATTAAAAAAGATTATAAAAAAAACCCTTAAATCACATTACCAAATAACAATTCAGTGTGATTACCTTTGACCAGCATTTGTTCAGCTGATGCTGCACTGTACACCTCTCCTGTGACAAAACAAATATGGCATGAGCTGTGAAAAAAAAAGGGGGACAAATATAGCATGCTGATCCATTGAGTAATTAACTGTATGAAGATTCCCTACTCCGTGACATAAATAGCCACTTCCGCGTTGGATTTTTGCCTGCTGGTATCATTTGCACGTTGATTTTTTTATTTTTTTTCTATAATCTTTTCAGCTTGGCCTTGGAATGATGGGATTTCTTTCATACCGTAGAGCACCTGTTCTTGTACAGTGTTGTGTGTTTGGCATTCCAGTTGCCGTTGCCGTGGCCGTGTAAAAAAAATGCATGAGCGGTGGCTAACAAGAGGGCCTTAAAGATTTTGTAGCTAAATTCCATTAGGACCACGAACAGCAGCAAAAAGTGTTCAGAGTATATTTATCGTGTAAATCAAAACTTAATATGACTAAAAATTTTTCATAAACGCAAGAGTTTAAGCATGGATTGTCTATTCAAGATTCGACGAGGTTTTAGTTTCAATTCTCAGAACTTGTGCAAATACAGGGAGGGGAGGGGATTAAGAAAACTAGAAACGGGTCATTTTTTTGTGTAATGTACAGCAACATCTGTGGCAACTGGCAACTCGGGTCTAAGTGGTACAGAACGCACACTGACTCTCATTTTGGATACCCATCTCTGTACTGTATTAAAGACTTGTAACCATCCTCATAAAATCCATAACCATCTTATAGAGAAGCGCGCCGTCTCTGAAACGAAAATAAAACTGAAGACCGGGGGAGGCAGCATATTCCTCGGAATATTCCAACTTCGGAAACCCACATTTGCCATCACCTTGCCAGACAAGGACGGTTAATTTAAATAAGTAAACTGATATAAATTCAAGACACAAATCTGGTAGGCTGGGATTTAAGTTTTGATCGCAAATTAAAGGAAGAAAAGATGGTAGAATCTGACTTTAAAGTTATTATTTCAAAGCTATTGATTGATCAAACTTGTTGAACTCAAGCACATTGAATATAAATGAAACGAGATTATAAACCTAGAACATTACCTCAAATCGTAGTGGCCTGAAGCAACACTAATGAACCATAGACTCCAATACGGGGTTGGTTAATTATTGGCATGCTTAGGATAAAGTAATAGTAGCATTAGCCTCTTTCATGACGGTAATCTAAACTTCATCATGGTATAATTATGGTAAAATTCCTTCAGAAATGTGTGTATATGATAGCTATACATGTGCCAACAGCTTGACTGCCTTCCATTCTTACAACCAAAATGTTAATGAACGGTACCAGAACTTATTTAGCACCCTGTGATCAGTTGTCATCTCTTCATTTCCTGTTATAAATGGAAATACAGTTTCCCAATAATTATAGAAATGAGCTTTTCGTGCACACGTATTTCATCCAGCCTTTCGTTATGACCCTTTAGGATTAGAAATTCGGAACATATGCGGACCGTTCATAGGGATTCTAACAATTTGAATGATAATTCTTATTTATTTATTAAATTCTAATATAATCCTCCTGTTTTAACATGTAAATGATAAGTGCGCGCATCTCTGTAAGAAGCAAAAAGAGTTAGCGGGCTCAATCAGAGAATGCTTGTTTGATAAGGCTCTCGTCAAGAGCCGACCTCTCTCTCCTCTCCATATATAGCTTTTCTTGCTGTCTTGGAGACAGGTACTTTTTTTGGTAGCGGTCTAGAGAAATTTGATTGATAGGGTGCACACTCATATAAAAGTAGAGGGATTGCTCAAACAAACAACATCAAGAAAACAAAAACCCTCTCCATCCCATGGAGCCTAACAACAACAATAACATGCAACCTGATAGTTGCCTGGAAATAACACCTATGGAGGTGCACAAGGTTGTCCCACCACCCCATAGGAGCACCATACAGAAGCTCAAGAGTAGACTTAAAGAAACCTTCTTCCCTGATGACCCTCTGCTGCAATTCAAAAGACAGCCATTGGGCAAGAAATGGATACTTGCAGCTCAGTATGTCTTTCCCATTCTTCAATGGGGTCCTAATTACAGCTTCAAGCTTTTCAAGTCTGATATTGTTTCCGGCCTTACCATTGCCAGCTTAGCCATTCCACAGGTCAGCAACCAAATATTTTTTTTCTCCTAAATCTTGAACAAGATTGTAATTATAAAACATCTTTATCCATTAAGTTGATCCTTCTGTGTAATCATCTTTTTAGGGCATCAGTTATGCTAAGCTTGCAAGTCTACCTCCCATAGTGGGTCTCTGTGAGTAAAATATAGTTCTGATTACTTTGTATTTTTCATCTTACTATTTATATACAATACTGCTTGATTGAATTTTCTTTTTCTTGAAACAAAAAAATGCAGATTCTAGCTTTGTTCCTCCTCTTGTGTATGCTGTTCTTGGAAGCTCCAGGGACCTTGCTGTAGGACCAGTTTCTATTGCTTCTCTTATACTGGGATCAATGCTTAGGCAAGAAGTATCTCCTATCAATGACCCTCTCTTGTTTCTTCAACTAGCCTTTTCTTCGACCTTCTTTGCTGGCCTCTTCCAGGCTTCGTTAGGATTGTTAAGGTAAGTTTTCTTGCCTTCTTTCCTATTTTTTCCTCTTAATTTTCAACTGAAAGTGCTGATTCTGTGTTGGCCTGAATGGCTGCAGGCTTGGTTTCATCATCGATTTTCTTTCCAAGGCAATTCTAATTGGATTCATGGCTGGAGCTGCTGTCATAGTCTCTCTCCAACAACTAAAAAGCCTCCTTGGAATCACTCATTTCACCAAACAAATGGGACTCGTTCCTGTTTTGAGCTCTGCTTTCCACAATATCAATGAGGTAATTGGTTAGTTTACCCCTCACCAAAACACAAACATATATAATTGATTAAAGAAGTTGAACCCCCTCCTAATTTATGCGAGGTGAGGTTCCCACTATTCCACCAATCGAAATTATAATTATAGCATAATCAATCCACTTAACAACAACCGTAGCTGGGAGAGTTATTGTTCAAGCTGCTAAATTAGCCAAAGCTTTTCCCTATTTCAGCTCCCCGTTCAATATTTATCACTACATAAAGCTAGACCATGCCAGACAGTACAATGGTTCAAGCGTAATAATCATCTGAAGGTTTCAGATTCAAACTCTAAAAAGTACGGGAAGGACCATCCCATTATGTAACCGAGGCAAATTTACGTTAACTAAAAAAAAACTACGAAAAGATGTCTAACTTGACAAAATCCCAGCTAATTATGTGATACTCCTAGTACCGTACTACAAATTTGAGTGGATAATTCTGACCATATAGATGATGTTTGTGCAGTGGTCATGGCAAACGATACTGATGGGGTTTTGCTTCCTCGTGTTCCTTCTACTGGCTAGACACGTCGTATGTCATTCTTTCCACTCTCCTTGTCTTGAAGTAACATATTATTAAATGCATAGTATTTACTGTTAACAAGTACTTGAAACCGCCGTGAGAGTCACATTCTGTTTATATTTTTCCAAAAATATTTATTGCAGAGACGGTTTTATTGTCTATATTCCCTGGTTTTGCCCCCCTCTTTTATCATTGATTGGAGTCGTTCTTTTCTGCTAGAATAGAAGCACCCTCGTATCTTCTCTTATGACCATAAGATCATACACCCTCTCTGGCCTCTTGCCACTGTATACCGGTCATATTAGTTTAATATTTCATTACAGGCAGCAGAGTGTCTTTCTTATACAGTGAGATATGGTATCCAGATACTCTCTTTTTTCCCCTCCTTTTTGGTAGAAAAGCATTCTGATACTCTTTGCCGTCATAGCGGTGGCGTCATTCCATTAAAAATTAAAGTTTGTGACAATTTAAATATACACTAGTGAAAGAAATGAAACACAAGACGCTATTTTTTTTTATTTGATTGTTTAAATGGGCTTGGTTTAGGTCTGTTTCGGCACATCCTGTGGACTAGATAATAGGCCGGAATCTATGGATGGGCCTAATGTTTTTCAGCACAAACCAACTCCTTTGCAAAAAATGATTTCTAAGATTTTGAAAACTCAAAACCATAGAATGGCTTATCTTAAATAAATATTCCAGTACATGTTCTGATATGATAAAAAAAGAGAGGAAGAAAACAGTAAATATTCCAGTACCTTCTCTTTTTACAGTGATATATGTTTGAATTTTTACATGGTAACGTGTGCCTCACAGAGCATGAGAAAACCAGAGCTGTTTTGGGTTTCAGCTGGAGCCCCTCTTGTGTCTGTGATCCTATCTACTATCCTGGTTTTTGCATTCAAGGCCCAGCATCATGGGATCAGTGTTGTAAGTTTTAGGTCCCACGCGAATATATTACCCCTTCATGGAAGATGTTGCTTATCATTGGACCTTTCTGTTATTTTTAGATTGGTAAGTTGCAAGAAGGGCTAAATCCTCCCTCATGGAACATGTTGCATTTTCATGGAAGCAACCTTGGACTGGTTATTAAAACCGGCCTTGTTACTGGCATTATTTCCCTCACTGTAAGTTCTTGTTTTACTTGTCTTGCAATTATTTTTCATACATTCAGTAGCATTTATGCGGTTTAGAAGGAATCTGTATTTTTTGAACTTGAAAGAACGATCAGGGGAATGGGGATAGAGCTGGTCTGCATTGCAATTGTATTTCACATGTTCTGGAATAATAGCTAGACTATCTGGAAGCTACTGCCAGTTTAATGGGCTAACAATACATGGACCAATTTGTGTTTAAACCAAGCTTTCTAGGCAGGTTGGCTGATGACCTGAAGTTTCAAGTTCAGTAACTATTGGTGTATTACACAGTGCATGGCTCTTGAAAGACAGCTTCTTTTCAAATCTTCTTTTTTTTTCATTGACCGAAACATCTTTAATTTCTGTTTTGAGAAAACTTAATGAAACGTGTTGTTAATGCGAGGGAATCATTATCAGAATTCCTATGAGGATGACAGGTGTGTAACATATTTTCATTGACTGATCAAGTATTATTTGCTGTAATAAAAGTCGAGTTTTGCAACATTTGATGAATGAAAATATCGAGGTAGCAGGTTGCGAACTTTTAGTATCATAACCACAAATCTACAACATGACCTTCAAATAGTGTCTTGAACTTATGACATCTGTTAGACAGAAGAGTTAGCGTGCATTTACTCATGCTCAACTTCATTTCAAACAGGAAGGCATAGCAGTGGGAAGGACTTTTGCTGCTTTAAAAAACTACCAGGTTGACGGTAACAAGGAAATGATGGCAATTGGATTAATGAATGTAATTGGCTCCGCCACTTCCTGCTATGTTACAACAGGTCCTAACATTTACTCTATTAGGCTTTCTTTTCTGCCATGCTGTCAAGTGCCTGAAACATATATAAGACACGCATATATAGTATTCTTAACAAAACTTTGAATTTCAGGCGCTTTCTCTCGGTCCGCCGTCAATCACAACGCAGGAGCCAAAACAGCAGTTTCTAACGTTGTAATGTCAGTGACAGTTATGGTGACACTCCTCTTCCTAATGCCTCTATTCCAATACACACCAAATGTTGTGTTGGGTGCCATCATAGTAACAGCAGTAATTGGCCTCATAGACTTCCCAGCTGCCTGCCAGATATGGAAGATCGACAAATTTGATTTTGTAGTGATGCTGTGCGCATTCTTTGGTGTTATTTTCATCACTGTACAGGACGGTCTTGCCATTGCGGTGAGTTTTCAGCTTTAAGATAATGTTACTGGAACTAAACCTGTATAGGCTTGAAAAGGTAAACAGGAATGACTTGTTAATCAGGATTTAACTTTTAAGCCGTTTGTATGCATTAAGCGAAAGCCTTCGTTCCTTCCATGTTTATTCATGATACAAAACAACCATGATGCTGTTGATGAACAGGTAGCAATATCAATTTTCAAGATCCTTCTTCAAGTTACAAGGCCAAAGACTCTGATTTTGGGAAACATACCTGGGACGGATATATTCCGTAATCTTCATCACTACAAGGATGCTACGAGGATCCCTGGTTTCCTCATTTTAAGCATTGAATCTCCAATCAACTTTGCTAATACAACCTACCTCAAAGAAAGGTTGGTTTGTGCATTCAGTAGCTCATAAAGCGTACTTGCACTTCCCATCACGACTCTAATAATTCTCCTTTAATTATTTTTTCTTTTTTTGAGGGTAACTTTCCTTTAAATATGTAATAGGATTCTGAGATGGATAAATGAATATGAAACCGAAGAAGACATAAAGAAACAGTCAAGCATTCATTTTCTGATCCTAGACCTGTCAGGTAAGTTCAATGCTTACATTTTGCAGAAATTAACAAGTTATCTAGAAGCAGTCTAGAAACAGAAAATCTTGGTTTCTTCATTGTTCTTCTTTCCAACTATAAGCTTTATAGATAATTATAAGTTACAACTTGCGCATCTGAGATTAGGGTAGCTGATTTTCTTAGAGCTTATATTGGTGGAGTTGACATAAACCATTTCCTGCTCTGATTGACTACATTAACTCATTAAATCATAATTGCAATGAAGCATGGCAGATTATCCACCATGTAAAAAAATCATAATAGAAATACTCTCTGTACTTGTTTCAGCTGTCAGCGCCATCGACACAAGCGGAGTCTCACTCTTTAAGGATTTAAAGAAAGCAGTGGAGAATAAGGGATCAGTCGAGGCAAGCGCATGGCATCTAAATTGCCTTTTCTTTTTCAATTGTCTTGCCTTTTAGTTGCTCCTGCGGATAATACTTTGTTTTATGATTGACATTGCAGCTTGTGTTGGTGAATCCTGTGGGGGAAGTGTTGGAAAAATTGCTAAGGGCCGATGATGCCCGTGATATCATGGGGCCTGACACCCTTTATTTGACAGTTGGAGAAGCTGTGGCTGCACTCTCATCAACAATGAAGGGTCAATCATCGAGCAATGTGTGATAATGAGAGAATTGTAACTATTAATCTCGTCTTCGCCAAAGAAAAACATCAACTGTATCAGTAGTGCAAAGATAAGCATTTTATGTTGAGCAGCTTTAATGTGATTGCATATGCTTGATATAGTATTTCTTAGGCATCTTATATGCTAATGTGTCTTACACTGTAGTGATGCTTCAAAAGTTCAAGCATCCATAGCCTGCAGGCATTATCTGGAACTCAAGTTTTGAAAACATTTGACACTGCATTCATGCATCAGCTTGATCAAGCGGGAGTTTGCCAGAAACTAGGCAAACCAGCACATGTATCATAATGAGGCTGGATAAAGGAATACAGCTCAGTACATGCTTTCAATTGAATTCTACGGAAGAATTGGTTCCAAAAAATTCATAACAAAGGGTTCTACTATAGGACAATTCCCATCCCCCTCTAATATCAATCTTAACAATGCTATCTTCTCAACGTTACTGTCTTCTTATTTTCCAACAGTGAGGATTGACTTTAAAGTCTTGCTCACCCCCAAATTTTTCCCTGTTCTTCTTTTTCTGACGGAACATGTCTTTCTTCTTTTTTCAAAGTAGTATGCTAGTTGCTTATTTTATAGCATATATAGAGACCATACATACAATACGCCATTTTTTTTTTGTTTCTCCAAGGTACCCAGCCTATTATACAGGATTAATTCTTCGAGATCCTATCAGGCATTAAAACGTGGATTTCTTTTAACAAAGTTTGTTGTATCCACAGGTGCTCGACCATTTGCTTAGCAACCAACAACAGCTAAAATAATTTATTTTTAAAGAAAAAATTCCCAT
>Ga0325414_1007090_pt1 | contig 11902 bp, 10 predicted proteins | sample PopdelMetagenome_8_FD_206183 | JGI IMG/M metagenome (GOLD analysis project Ga0325414, IMG submission 206183) | Populus deltoides microbial communities from Bellville, Georgia, United States - Leaf-PdKOR-R3 | ecosystem: Host-associated > Plants > Phyllosphere > Phylloplane/Leaf | place: USA... | reverse complement strand
TGTTCGGTGCTCTTCTTCAGTTGGAAGGTGGCAATGCGGGTGAATTGATTTCATTCATACCTTTTTAATAAATATGCACAGTAATCAGTGATGCTAGTCCCCGTGCATGTTTTTATTTAAGCTTCTCGGAAATTCGTAACATATCCCAACTGATAAAGAGATGGGGTTTGGCTGGCTTCTCATCTGTTCATTTTACAAGTGAATGAATTTGGTTACTGAAAGCCTTCATCTCTGAGGACAATTTCTTTTTACTAACAGGTCTTTTTTTTTTCCTGGGTGTACTGAAAAGCAAACTTTTATTAAGAGGCATTGCATTAGTATAATGTGGTCTCCCTGTGGGTACTTGTTTCAAGTAGTAGTTACGCACTCCTTGACCAGAGATGTCTTTTTTTTTTTCCTGTTCCTTTTATGTTGAATGATGCACGCACCTGCTGCCATTAATTATGGTATATCTTCACATATTCAATGAATATTTTCATTATTTTTTGCAATTTGTGTACCAGAAAGTGAACTGCCTAGTTCTGTATACATAACTCCTAAAACATTTGACAGTACCTTATATGGCATGCAAATTCTTATGGTTCATTTGGAGATCATAATTCTTAAGCATGAATGTAACTAGACAGTACCTTATATGGTTCATTTGGAGATCTTAATTCTCAAGCATAAATGTAACAATAGTTGGAATTGAGCGTTAAGCATTGTGTGTGATATGAGTGCCGAGTTTGAACTTTTTCTATTTTAGGTGGACAAGGATGGATGCATTGATCTCAGTGGTGTCTTGAAGGTAACAGCTGGTTTTGGAAGAATAGGTATGCTGTTATTGTAACATAGCTTGTAATCCCTTGATTTTTTTCTTGTCATTGTACAACTCTTTCAGATTATCACAAGGCTGAAAGACTATTAAAGAAGAAAGTCAAACATAAAAATGGTTAAAAGATGAATTGTGTGTGATCATTTTCTAAACCTTATTATCACGGCCAAGAAAATATTTTCTTGTCTGTCCTATGGGATGCTGTTAGTTGTATGAATATGTTTATGTCTTAAGAAACGTTGTCTGCTTTATAAGTACCATATAATCACTACTAACTTTCTAGTTTCTTAATCATATTATACTTACTTCTCAAACTTTGATTAACTGTGTAGTCAATAATAGTGTTCCTTGATCTTTTCCTAATATGAACTCAGTAGTCTGGTTTCTAAAATTATAGGCCTTATTTCTTCAGAAAGCACTTGAAACTTGTAAAATTCAATCAATCTCCAGCTCCACTGGTTTCTAGTAAATCATGTTCTGGTAATTTGCATTCCTGGCCCTAAGACACAATTCTGAATGATCTGGCATAAGAACTCATTGACTTAGATTTTGACAAACATTTCTGTAGCAAGAACTAAGACAGTATGAGGCTGGCTAGTACTTCAGCTCTATTGATATGTTGCAAATATTAATTAGATTCTTCTTCCTTTCATCCAGTATCATACTCTGTTTCATATCAAGACAAAGTTGTTTTTAAGCAAGAGCTTCAAACTGAGAAGAGGGAGCTGAGAATTGCATCAAAGGTGAGTTATGTGAGTTTTTGCTTTTTATTGTCATTGATATGTGTCTTCTTACAGTAATTCCCAACTAATTACCTTATTTTTTCCCTTTCAGCTACCAGAGTTTCTTACAGCAGGATCTGATCTGGAAAATATAGTTTTTGAAGTTGTCGATTCTCAGGGTGATGTTGATCCTCGTATTCATAATGAAGAGAAAGCTGGCCAGTGCCATTCACTAACTATAAAGTCAGATTCATTTAATTTACAGGATGCTATTCAGTATACTTTGAGGCATGGTCGCTGCGCTATTCCGGCTATTCGAATCCCTCCAATTGAAGGAAGCTTTTGCTTTATTGCTGCTCACTCATGTTACTCAGAGCTGCAGCTGAAGGTCATACTTCCAGTCATGAAAGCCCCAATAGTGGAGTGTGAGGAGATTTTATCACCATATTCAAGCAGAAAAGTCCCACTGCTTCGGGACTCATTATCCCTCGAGCATGCTGAAAGCCTAATGACGCCCATTGAAAATAATGAAAAGGTATAAACTTCTCTGATGCAAATGCGATCTTAAGAATTAGCATGGAACCGTGTTTTTCTCAATGTAAAAGTGCAGCTATGTTTCTTTTACTTGTTTTGGGTGCCCCTGTCCAACATGAAGGTCAGGAGATTTTATGAGTTGTATCTTTAAGTAGCGCTTGTTATATAGCAAATAGATTAAGTCAAGATTTTCAGTTTCTTTCCTGGACTATTCCTGACAGGGACTAGTGGATGACATTGAAAAATATGGTGAGCGAATTGGAAATTCTGAAAGGCAACTAAAAGTCCTGAATGAAAAAAAGACAGAAATTGAGGAGTACGTGTCTGGACTGCAAGGTTTGGAACTACCTGAACAGTTTTTCTCCATTAAGTTTCACACTTCATTAAGCATACATTAAATATCAAGTGCAAGAAAAATTGGATGATCAATAGTTGTCTCTGGATATTTGTCCGAACTTTGGCACGTGCCTTCAATTTCATGCCATGTAAAATAGAGTTAAATTTGTTTGCCTTGCTAATCAAAAGCAATGATGTGGTGCATGGTTGGCTTTGCTCCCAGCTTCCATGGAACGAACCTTGAACAATTCAAACTATGTGCTTACTAAGGAGGAGATCCTGGTACAAATTGAAAGCAGGAACCATTCTGCAGCATCTATTCTTTGCCATTGTTATAGAGATTTATCATTGCAAGTACCACAAAACCATTTCATGGAGGGTATATTCGGTTTGGTTGCCCTCCTTGGAACTGTTCGCACCAACAAGCTAAGCAGGTATGTAGCTATCTATTTTATCTTGTTGTTAATGAGATGAAGAGCTTTGAGCACTTTCTTTTGTATAATATTTTCTTTTAACATCATCGTTTGCAGGATATTGGCTGAGTTCTTGGGTGAAGACCAAATGCTTGCTGTTGTGTGCAGATCCAAGGAAGCTGCAAGTGCTTTTGGAAAATCTATTTGTGGTCGTTTTCTTGTTATATGCCTGGAGGATATAAGGTACTATAATAGGCTGTTGCTTGCATTTTGATTCCTCTTGATCTGCACCTTATAAACTTGGGATTCCTCTTGCATACCCTTGGGTATTAAGTGGTAACCATGATGTGATTTTAACTAGTTTTACAAGAAATGGATAAATCAGTACCCATGATTTGAGATTTTTTGACAGGCCTTACACAGGGGAGCTTGAATGTGGTGACCCACAGAGGAAACTAAAGCTGCAAGATCCTACATTACAATGTGGGAACGTGCCATCAGGTTTCATTGGGTATGCTGCCAATATGATTAATATAGATACCCGAGATATGAACATAAGCACAGCATCTGGATATGGTCTTCGAGAAACTTTGTTCTATCGACTTTTTGGAGAACTTCAAGTTTATGACACCAAAGAACATATGAATGAAGCCGGTGCTTGTATCAAACATGGTGCTGTTTCTTTAGACGGTGGGATCAACCGAGTCACTGAAAATGGAATTATGTCTCTTGGATGCTGGTATGTTTCTCTCTTTCACAGCCACATGTAAACATGCACATGTATGTGGTTAATAATTTGTTTAACTGTATTTTTCTTCCTTGGATTGGTTGTATTATATACATTTTTGCAATGCTACTTGTATCACCGCATCAATTAGGACCAATCAGGAGTGCTAAAAACTTAGATGAAATTTGATGGGCTCGTGTGCATGTCTAGGAGCGTGCATTCATAAGTTATCTCTTCATGTGTTTTATCCAAAAGTTTACAAGATTTGGATTTTATTCAGGGTTGTAAGAAAGGAAAAGGATGGCTAAGTATGGTTAAACTCAACCAAGTTTAAATTATCTGTTTTCTTCAGGGATTCTGAAATTTGCTTTCCAGTCGGGACCTTGGAGAATGAGAGTAGTCCTGCTCCAGAGAGGATGAAAATCCAAATGCAACTCGAAGCAGGCATGGAAATGTTGCAAGATATAACAGGACAAATAGAGCTTATGACCAGACTGCGTGAAAATGCTTTAAAGAAGTGGAAGAAGAAATCCAAGAATTATAGCAAACTTATGGATCATGTAGAGGCAGTGGAGTCTCTGCGTAATAGGAAATAGTTGGTGTGTTTTGTAGATAACAGGTATTTGACCCTGTTGGATATTTTGCTGATAACAAACAAGCCTGATCATCTTATATATCTGAATGCACTTCCCCCATATGTTGCTGGTAAGCATATTGTATAGTGTTAGGGTTCTGTAGTATATTGATGATCTTTGAAGTTTAGTTCAAAACTTTGCTTGTTTATTTCACTGTAGTAAAAAACTAAACATTTCCGTTTCAAGCATTATTTAATTTTATGTTTTGGTTAAAATTCAATCAATTTCAAACTATAAAATCAATTCTTAATTAATTAATGAGTGTTGAAGGATAAAACTAAAAATAAAAACAAAGGATAAAAGAAGAAGAAGCAAACAGTGAGATTTAATATTTTAATTTAAAATTTTTTTATATAGAATATTACTAGTTACATCCTGAAAATTAATTTATTTTCTGTAATTTCATGAGGGATTGTTTGGTGATACTGCATTGACGCAATCTGATACGTGACATGAATAAATTCATCATATAGTATATTCTTGAAAAAATAAAATAAAAAGATTCTATTTTTAATTACAATAGATTTTGAAAGGGAACGTAGTAATTTGCACAATTAAAAGTTATTATCCTGGTAGCATGAACATTTTAAAAATTTATTAATTAATCTTAAATTTAAGTTGAGATGGAATGAAAATATTATTTAATTAAAATTATTCATCTATTAAAATAGATTTCACAATTCTTAGGTATGAAAAATAAATTTGTCCTGTTATAGAGCTGTATATTTTTATATTTTTTTTAAAAATTAATTTTTTTTATATTTCCAAACATATATTAATATTAAAAATAAAATTTTTTAAAATATTATTTTAATATATTTTTAATAAAAATACTTTAAAAAAATTTAAAAACCACACATTTTTTTATTGAAAGTCTAGAGAGAGAGAGAGAGAGAGCGTTATTACTTTCAAATACAATAATAATAATAATAACTAGAGAGAAAAGAAACAAGAACAGAGAGAGTGACAGAGCCATCAGAGTTCAACTCAGAAGGAAAAAAAAATGTTTCAACCCAGCAACCATCCTCAGGTTTGCGTCACTTCTCAAACTCTCTGTTTTTTTCCCAAGAAAATGTAAGAAAGTTAAATAATATTTTGAACTTTCTTATTTCTCAATGTAAAGTTCAAGTCTTTTTTTTTCTTCTTTTTGCCACATTTTCTTGGCAACCAAACAGAAACCATTCGGGTTTCTACACATGCATGGGCTTGTTTTGGTGTTTTAAGAAATTTGACAGTCATAAAGACAATCTTGTTGTGTCATGTTAGTCTTCTCTGTATGTCTATTTTATTTTATGAGTTTCTTGAGTGAAAAGAAGAAACCTTTTACGGGAATCTTGAAAAAGCTTGTAATTTGTAGTATTAATAAAGGGAAATTTTAACAGTGAGCTTGCTGATTTTTGTTATGATGGTGGGAATTTCTTATCAGGAATGTGTTTAGGTGGAAATTTTGCAATGTGGGCCTTGCTGGTATTTTAATAAACAGTTTGTTGTGAAATTTAGCTTGATTGATTTAAAAAAAAAAATATTTATGAGCATGGGATTGCCTGCTTATCAATAGTAATGTTTTTTTGGAGGAAAAACAAATTTTCGTAGCGGGAACTTGAACCTGAGTTGAGGTTGTAAGAAAGCATTATAAGAAATTTAAGTGAATTTGTAGTTGGTTTTGCTGTTACTGTTTTCTTTTAACAGGAACAACACTAAGATGACGAGTTATTGGGTGGAGGAAAAAGAATGTATAAATTCGGAACAAGAAAAGTCATTTAGGTTCAAGGAAGTTTTTGTGGGATGAGATGAGGAGACAATGAAAGAATGTTGCATTCTTTGATGTTGTAAATCCCCTGAATGGCATACAATTAATCCAGACGATTGTTTTTACCTTGGCATGTAACTTATTTAACCTTCAAATAAATAGAGCACTTTTAGGGAAATTGAATGGAGCTAAAGCTTTTTCATTTGTCAATTGTATATTATCATTTTACTCTTCCCCATTCTGAAGTTTAATCAGTTAAGTGAGAAATTTCCGGCATTTTCTTGTTCTAGCTTGAAGATCCTCGTAGAAAGTAGTGCCAGTGGATTTATCTAGAATTGTATTTTTCTTATTTACTTGATTGGAGAAAATTGTTTTATTCTTCCATCCTCTGTTGTTCTTTAGAGTGATGCATGTTAATGCCCCACGGTTAGCCATTATGTAAAGAAAACCTTTCCATGAAGTAAAACAAGCCTTTTCATGGGCAGACCGTTCTATTCTCTAATTTCTTACAATGTGTGCAATACAAGATAATTTTTCTTATTAGTATTTTGATTCTTACCAAGGCAGCTTCTTTTTTTCTTTCTTCTTTTTAGGATGCATCGTCATCTGTGTTAATGCAAGTGGATCCGAAAGAAACTAGTGTGGTTGTCAAGGATGAGATGCAAAATGGAGTATATCCACAAGCACAAACCATCATCTACAATTCTAAGGTTCTGAAGTAAAATTTAATTATGCTGTAATATTCTTTGCTGCAACTGTCTATGGAAGTAGTGAAATCATTCTGAAGTCTTTTGAGTCTTGATGTGAGTGTATTTAACAGTTCTAATACTGGTGTAGGAGAAACAGTAATGTCATATTAGCTATCGTGACAGAATTGGAAACATTCATTTGATCATCATGCTCGTTTTGCTCAATTTTAGTTGTGGTTAGGATCTGTCTACTGTTTTTATATGTCTGTCTGTGTAACTATATATATTTATATGTGTCTTACAAAGGAAGGTGTCACAAAAAAGATGCACACTTCTCTATGTTTCTTAAGCTCACTTATACACATTCACTCTTGATACTTGTAATTTGAGAATATTCTAGGCACTCTCTTTGTGATAACCTAAACTCTGCAGAAATCTTTATATATTCACTCTTGTCACAAAAAAAGATGCACACTTCTCTATGTTTCTTAAGCTCACTTATATACATTCACTCTTGATACTTATAATTTGAGAATGTTCTAGGTACTCACTTTGTGATAACCTAAACTCTGCAGAAACTTCAAGATGATTTGCATGTTTTAGGGATGAAAATCAAGCATCACGAAGACAACATTAAGTTACTGAAGAGTCATAAATACAAATTAGATGATTCCATTCTTGATCTTCAAGGTATTCTTAATTTCTTATTTTCTACATGCTCATCATGGATTATTAAAATCCTTCTTAAACAGTGGAAACTGATTAAAAGGCTTAAACATATTTATCAGAATCATGCTACTAAATTGGATGAAGGTTCATCTGAGCATATATTTATCATTTCCATTTTTAAAACTAGTCCAATTTCAGAGTGAATTCTGCGTCCAAGATATTAGATTGAACATTAACACTTGTTGGGATCTGCCATTCGTGTACTCTGTTTTCTTCATGGTTTTTAATTTTGTTTTGTTTGGTTAATGGATACTGGAAATGGTATTTCATTTCATTTCATTTTATGGATTATGTGAACTCCAAAATCGTGCATACAAGTAGAATAATTTGAACTTCAGGTCAGGTTGTCTAATTTAGAAAAGGAGTTCATTCAAAGTTCAATCCTGGAGTATTTTAGACTACGGTTCTCTGTTTGTCACATTTCATACATTTATCTTTTCTTTTTATGTCACAATTTCTCTAAAGGTGTTTTTCCCTCCCAGTTACCCTTGGCAAATATCATTCTTCAACACAGCCAAACACTGAAAATGATGCCCATTCCTCTAATCCGAGTGAGGAGGAAACGACCAAACAAATTCTACGGCATGAAAAATCTGCTGCGGGTATTTTGTGCCAGCTGAAAATGCACCATGACACTCAAACTTCTCATCTGTCATTGACAAAAGATGTACTTGGTGTTGTTGCTACACTTGGCAAGGTAGATGATGATAATCTTAGCAGGTCAGTTGGAATCTGCTTGCTATCTGTTATGCTTTTTTGTCAGGTTGTGAATTGTGCACTATTTATATCACGATAGCTGAGGTTAATGTTTATAGCACTGTGTAATTTTGAAAAGTAGCCCATATCAGTATTCGGTATAATGATATGGAATCATCACCCGTCATTTCAGAAGAATCTGTGCGTTTGCAGTTTTCATGCTGGGATAAGTCTCTTTCTGTTCTGTGATGTAGACGATGAATTTAGGTTCTACATAATTACAGGAGAACTATCACTAGTTGGGAGTTTAAATGACATTAAAATTGATAAAAAAAAAATAAAAAAAAAAACCTTATTGATAGGATGTATCATTACAAATTACAATCAATCTGTTAAAAGGTGTAAATAGGAATATAATCAAACAATTATGGAAACAAATTATAATATTCAGTTATTCAAAATCCTTGATTTCATCCTTTGATGCGGTACTTGATTTCTTTCATAATCGGTGATCGTATTTGATTTGATTCAATCCAAAGCATACTGCCTTGATTTATTTTCTCAACAAAAATGACCTCTCTACTTTTCAGTTGAGGGCTTTCTGATAATTTAATCCTTAGTAATATGCACAATGCTTGGTTTATCTTTTCTTTTGTTTAAAATGAATGCAGGCTTTTCTCTGAGTACTTAGGTGTGGAGACTATGCTGGCAATTGTCTGTAAAACGTATGAGGGTGTGAAAGCTCTTGAAACATATGACAAGGATGGCCAGATAAATAAAGGCTCTGGCTTTCATGCCGTTGGTGCTTCTATTGGGAAGGAACTGGATGGTCGATTTCTTGTCATATGTCTTGAAAATCTAAGGCATGAATCTTGAATGTCGTCTTTTGTCAATCCAGTATTGTAGTCTGTAAAAATTCCATAAACAGCCCGTTTTCCCTTTTGCAGGCCCTATTGCGGTGAATTCATGGTGGATGACCCACAAAGGAGACTTGATCTCCTAAAGCCAAAATTACCCAATGGGGACTGCCCACCTGGTTTCATTGGCTTTGCTGTAAATATGATCAATGTGGAATTCACAAATTTATTTCTTCTCACAGGCAGTGGACATGGCCTTAGAGAGACTCTATTTTATAACCTGTTCTCTCACGTGCAAGTTTATAAAACAAGGGAAGACATGGCGTTCTCCCTTCCTTGTATAAGTGATGGAGCCATTTCTCTGGATGGTGGGATGATAAAGGGTGCTGGTGTCTTTTCACTAGGTAATCGGTAAGTGGTTCTGCTGTTCTACCTGAATCGACAATTTTAACTAATTTCATCTTATGGTGAATTTCATATTTTACCTTCTCTTCACCAAAGATCATGGTAATATGAAGGGAACTCAAATGCCTGAGGATGTTTTCTGGATTGTTGACATAGGACAGGATAGAAGAAATTGAAGAGGACAAAAAAGAAAAGCAAGATGAAAAGAAAAGGGAAAAACATTAGGAAAACCAGAAGGAGAAAAAGTCCTTTGTCAAATTCTCTTTTTCAATTGTCAGTTATCCATAATGGTTGTTCCTGAAGTTCAGTTTCTCAGCTGTTGCCCAACCCTAATCAAGCCCACAAACACACAAAAAGAAGAGGAGGAGGAGGAGGAGGAGGAGGAGAAGTACTTGCTAAAATTAAAAAGATAACTAATAAAACAAAGAACTGAACTATAGTAACTACTATATAGGAAAGAAAATAAATACCTTAAAATATCCCTTAAAGTTCCCAGGTAATTGATATTAATTCCATTATTCTTGGTTGGTTCCCCATCAATCATGCTGGATCATGTCATATCATTGAATGATGTCATCTTAGCTGTAAAGTCTGGCACAATCATTTGTGGCCTTCAAAAGGTGTTTAATTGATGATTTATGGGAGCACCAATGTGTGCATGATACTTCTACATCTTTATAAGTTGTGGAGTCTTATCATTCCAGATCAAATCCTTTCATTTTAGAATTCATTTCCTTTGGTATAGTGTAGCTTTTAGGTTCTCTCATTCTGATGTTTTCCTGTTGTCTTAAATGATAATACATCACTAGTTCTAAACCTGTTTACTCATTATTTAAAGGGTGTCGCTTTGACTGAAAATGATTTAAATGGAATCTTTTTGTTCTTTTTTATGATTGATGTCAGGTGTGTTTGTGCAGAAAAATATATGTATATTTTTTTTAACTTCTCATCATATCCGATGCGTTGTACAAGTGGATGACCTTTTTTTACCATACCCATCTTCTGTGTTTTAGATTTGTTATTGTAGTATATGTCTTTGGTCAATAAGAAACCCACTCTCATTATCTGATATATATTTGCTATATACTTGCATGATCTCCAGGAATGATGTGGATGTAAGATTCCCAAAATCTTCTGTGACATCAACCCTACCCGACAACTACACTGACACCAAGAAGCATCTCAAGGAGATGAAATGGAAAAGGGAAACAATGCTGGAGGATATAAAGAGAGAACAAGCACTATTGGATACTGCAAGGCAAAGTTTTGAGAGAAAGAAGGAAGAGTTTGTTAAATTTCTGGCTCAAAGCTCAGCATATGCAACTCGGGTGAGGCTTGAACATACCTTGTTGTTCATGATTGACAGTCTTAATTTTCAATCATTTGTATGCAGTTGCTTTGATTTTGTGTGTGCATGTGTATGCGCAGAAGCCACATGGCTTGCTAAGTTATAAAGTTTAGACCAAAATGCACTATTTAATGTCAAGCTCTACTGCACATTAAAATTCCCCCCCTGAAAAACAAGAACAATGATCACGCGGTCACTTTCAAAAGAAACAAACAATGAAATTAGTATTGTCACTTAACTATCATTTTAACGAAATTACTATTTTTGAATTAATAAAAGTAGGCCATTAATCATATTCTATTTAGTTCTTATATTTATTAATAGCAGTCAAATAAACTTTGGAGGCAATGATCATGCGGTCATGTTGATAATGTTAGGTCCTTTCTACTAGGAAAAATGTAATCACTGCTAAGAACTTGTTTCAGTCATAGTCATTTTATATTTGAGTAGTTGTGATTGTTACACCTGAATTATGGTCTTCAATGGAATCAACAGGTGCAGGCAGGATTTACTCCAAGATAACTTTTTAATCGACAACAGTTAAAACCTCAATGGAGGAAATGGGATTCCCTTCAGCGTGAACATGTTCTGGAGCTCGTGTTCAGATTAAACATTTTCCTTCCCAATTCTCGGGCGAAGATTATCTTGACTGGATGACAGCTTGTGTAGTTTTCAATTCACCAAGAGCAATCGCTTCTGCAAATTCTACCGTGCTGGAGCACAAGTGATTGCAAGTCACTTCTGGAGCACAAGTGTGTGTATAGTTCACAGTTGTCCATAGGATGCAGATCTTTTGTACTAGGAAAAGGTGCAATTAGCATTAACCTTGTATTAGTAGCTTTCCGGTGGCTGTGTGTTTTATTTCCTCCAGGTTGTATGTACATGTACATAATGGTGCAGTTTAGGTCATTTGCCATCTAGAGCTGTAATGTTTCTCGACCAACAAACTTTACAGTAATGGATGGAAATGTTATTGACAATTGTGAATGCGTTGATACTCTTCTCTCTCTATAGTAAAACCTTTTAAATTTCTCTCTATTTTAGAGGGAAACTTTGGCATCAAGGTTCTTTTTGGTTTTGTCTTTCCTCCAAGGAACAAATGGTTGTTTCTTTGCTACCGACACTGTTATGTTCTTATTATATTTCGAATGAGTTACATCAATGGTTAAAGTTTATGAAAAATAAAAGTTACTGAAATTTTTTTTCATGAATAACATAGTTGTCATACTCGGACAATCGTGTTTTGC
>Ga0325414_1007089_pt1 | contig 11902 bp, 10 predicted proteins | sample PopdelMetagenome_8_FD_206183 | JGI IMG/M metagenome (GOLD analysis project Ga0325414, IMG submission 206183) | Populus deltoides microbial communities from Bellville, Georgia, United States - Leaf-PdKOR-R3 | ecosystem: Host-associated > Plants > Phyllosphere > Phylloplane/Leaf | place: USA... | reverse complement strand
CATAGAGAATTTAGAAGATTTACTTGCATAGTGTATCGTTAGATTATATAATTTAAAATCAGGTTTCTGGCGATGCAAATATTGTAATATGACATGAAAGTTATATGTCTACATTCAGCAGCAGATGATAATAGAAATTGTTTTGGAAGCAGAGAAAGCAAGCTTCTGCTAGGTTTACTGGCGGCCATTTCAGACAGCAAAATGCTTGTGTTTCATATTTGACACACAGGCTGGAAAGGGTTTTTGACTTTTGTTAGGGCTTTGACCCTAGGGTATACTAAGGACGATTGTGTGTTTTGCTAGGGATCCAAGTTATTGGATTGTTGGATGAACTCAAAAGACATTTTAGTTCTTTTCATAAAAAAATTTAAAAAACTAAAAAACTATCATTTTGAATAAAAAACAAATCCTTAAAACTAACTTAGAAAAATCTCACTTTGATTTGATTACGTCAATCAGATCATGAATTGACTCACAAAACCATATAAATTTAACCAAAGAAATTTTTAAATATATTTAAAAAAAAAACTCAAGTAAGGCTTCAAATTAACTAATCACAGGATCAATTTCATATACTAAATAATAACTGGGTTATTTGTTTTTTATCCAACCGTGCTTTTTAGTTTTTTTGATTTTTTCTTAGCTTCAAATTATTTTTTTAAGAGTTATTGAATCATTTTAATGTCTTAATATATACAAAAATTATTTTAATATATTTTCAAATAAAAAAAATAACATCTATCATTTTTTAAGGTAAATATTACAATACTTCCTGGGATGTTTTTTCTTTCTGAGATTATTCCTTATGGATGGTTAACTTCAAAATATTCCCCTTCTTTTTTACTTTTTTTTTTTTGTAAAAAGATTTTGAATGAATTATATTATGATTACACAGCAGCAAATCATTGTTATTTAGCAAGAAAACGAGCCTGCATCAAAGAAAGCAGATCTCTCATGGATAATGTGGCCATTTTTGGAGCAAAGATTTTATATTTTTAATAGATATACAGACAACAGGATGAGTTTGAATTTTCTTAGAAAGAAATTGGGTGTCAAACTGGACACAAAGAAACTTCACCGGTTCATTCAAAGAATAACCTCCTGTTCTGCGCGGCAGAATTACCAAAGGCAAACAAAAAATGTCAAGAAAAGTTAAGAGGACAGGCCTTGCAGAAGGAGCATGTACCTAGCCTCTAGGGTGGCTAGATGATTACCTGGAGAGAGAGAGGAAGCTGAATAGCCCTTTGATGATAAACACACTCGAAATCAACATCTCCAGCAAAATTACCTGCTGCTAAAACAGCCAGCAAGAGCTGCACTTGTTAACTTTGACAAGCCTTGTGCTATCATATTTTCCCAAACTGTTAAATATTGCTTATAAAGATTCAGAGCCAAGCTGGAGGTCAATGAATGCTATGTTGAAGATGATAGTTAGATGAAAATTATGCCAGAAAATGCAGTAAATTGTCTCTCTGTAGCTTCTCGATGCATTCTAGCCCAAAAGAAACAGAGCCTGAGAGAAACAAGATCCAAATTAAAAGTTTCCAAGTTGATTGCAAAGTCAACACGTTCCTGCAAAGGAAAGAGGGGGTGACAAAGTTGACAGGCAGGTGCAATCAGAGATTGGCAAAAGAAATAGAGCCTGAGTGAAAAAATTATCCGAATTATCTACCTCAAGAGAAAACTAGTCCTAGAGCTAAGACTCAGCAAACACTACATTACCATTAGTCATTCAATCAAACTATCTGACAGGGTGAGTTTTAAGGTTGAAAAGACTGGGAAAAAACCTAAAGAGCATGCTGCATAGACCTGCCCCTCGGGGTGCAAGAATGATCACCTTCAAGCTGCAAAGTAGTGAAGAGCTTTGCTAACAACGCAGGAGAGCATTTTTTTCTTAAAATCATAGTCTGGATACAAGGAAGTCGAGACAGACCCTCCATAAGAATTACTTCCTTGATCCTTGCATCACCAAATTTTTCAAGTAACGAGAACATATGTTAGGGCAAGAGAACTGTCTGTAAAGATTTTGGGCCCAAGAGGAGGTTGAGTACCTGGTAAAATGCAAGAAACATTTCAAGCACAGAACTAACTGAAAATTTAAAAGAGTGGAAAACCAACCATGTGGAGAAATGAGTATTAAGGTTGAAGAGACTGGAAAGAAGAAAAAAAGAGCACAAACCTAATTTGCAGGGTGACTAGAGTGATTTGCCATGATGGTGAGCAAGTGCTTATTTACCAAGATGTTTAGCTGCTAATATACAATTTGCCCCCCTCATGCAGCATGGACATATATAATTGAAGTATAAAAACGATAATAATGCAACATCATTGCTCTACAAATCGATATTATCACTAGTAAACTTGAAACAATTGTTCACATGAACACAAATTCCTGAAGAAAATTGATGTACTCGACCCACCACAACTAACTGATATGAAACATACATCTTTGCCATAGGCCTGCCTGTTCAGCAAAATATAGAATGGAAAGGGACTGAGGCTATATAATTTCTTCTACTCAGAACCAAGTGCTGTTAGTGAACCCAACCTACAAAGCCAGACCCAGAGGTCCAAACCCTAAATTAAAGTATCTCCTCCAATTATTTTTATCCCCTCTGCCTTTTCTTTCTTATCCGCAACACTTTCAATGAATAAAAGAAACCTGAACCATGAGATGCTCATCATTTCATCAAGGTCCTGTCACCACTGAGCAAGCTACACAACTTATCCCCCTTTAAACTCTTCATTAAAATTGCTCTTCTTCAACATTCTCTCCTGGCCAGCCAAGCACAGCTATCCAACCAATACATAGTCTACAGCTCACAAAATCTTTCAGCAGAAGAAGTGTGGATTTGGCGAAGGGCTTGTTTATTTCAACCGGAAAGGCAAGCTTAGATTTGTAGTCTCTGACACTCAACCACGCCTTATTTTTAAGTTTAATGTCAGAAAGCCTATGGTTATGTTAGTTCCAGTTTCAAACATTTGAAGCTTGACAATCAACGAAGTAAATTCAAATTAAAAATTCGAAAGTGACAAAACTCAAGAGATTATTCTGTTTCTTGATTCGAAATAGTCTAGAAATAGACGTGATGGTGAAAACAACCACTGCAAGATAACTATAATACATAAAATTATGATAAATTTTACACAGTGTTCAAAGAATTAATGCGGCAATGCAAATTTAAACAGCCAAGCACAAAACCTCTCTGATTCAAGAATATTATCTTACTTAATTTGCAGTGCAAGGTGAGCGTGCATCTTTTTCCATCAAGTATCCATCTTTATAGGCTTGATGATACCCTTATATGTGTCCAATATACCGGGGACACTGTGTACATACTTGGAAACATAATTCTTCATGAATTTCTTCTCGCTCATTTTTAGCGCCGACCCAATGCTTATGCCCTCATCAAAGAGCTTCTTTGACTCCAAAGCCTTCAAAACATTATACCTTGGTCGAAGCCTTTTGTTAATTGAGTAATGAAGAAACAAAGGGTTTGCAATAATAGTTTGTGGCCTCAATCCCACAGTATTCACCAAGAAATCCATCACACCCCTGATCTTTTCCTCTGAAAATCGCAAAATAGCAGGGTCTTGCTTAAAAGCCCGGAAAATCTCCTCCTCCGTCCACCCCAAACTCTTCAACACTTCAACTTTCTTCTTCAAAGTGGACTCGCTCGATTGCATCATGGTAGTAAGAGCATATATAAAAATAGAAACCTCTGGTTCAAGTCCCAAATCCTTGACAGTATTCACTGCATAAACCATCCTATCATGCTTCCGTTGCACAACCTGTGGGTGAAACAGAAACAACTTTGCAACCCTATCAACAGGCACTCCCTCTTTAATCAAGAAATCAACATTTGGTAGCACGATACTGTTCCAATCACAAGTCAACAAAAACACAGAACGTTTGGAAGCTGCAATAACTTTCTCGCTGGTACCGAGAATAGACTTGAAGTACAGAAGAGATGGTTTAATATGGGAATCTAAGGCCCTTTCCAAAATCACCGGATTTGATAAAATAAGTTGGGGCAGAAGCTGACCCGCAAAACCATTCTCGATAAAGAAGTCAAACTTGGCTTTCAGATTGTCTTCAATTCTGCGCAGGAGAATCTTGGGTCGCTTTTCAATCAATTTGGAAATATGGGTTTCGCTAAAGTCATGAGCTTTCAAGAACTGGAGTACGGATTGAGGGTTTTGGAGGTTGTTTTCACGGATTTGGAACTTCTTGGAAACTGAAAGAGCAGATTTTGAAGTGAGCCCGCATGAATTCACAAGGAAATGAACTGTAAAGGACGACGATGAAGAAGAAGAGCTACTGGTGGGTAATTGAGCTGTAGGAGGAGAAAGTGCAGCAGAAAATGTTAATAGAAAACGTTTTTGAAGCAGAGAAATCAAGCTTCTGCTAGGTTTATTGGCGGCCATTTCAGACAGCAAAATGCTTGTGTTTCAGATTTGACACAGAGGCTGGAGAGGGTTTTTGACTTTTGTCAGGGCTTTGACTCTGAGGGTACACGAAGAACGATCGTGAGCTGTGTTGTCAAGGATCCAAATGGGCTGTTTTCGATAGGGTTAACGTGGGCTGTTATTTTTAAAGTCATTGTGGGCTGTTATTTTAGTGGTCCAATATTCGTGCTCTTGGATTACATTTTCGAGATCCATGATTCTCTTATGAGTGAATCTATGCCGTTTCTGGTTTCTTTCAATAAATAAATTAACCATGGCAAGCTCCAAGTTTACCGGTTATCGAGTTGACTTTTCAGGCCGGGTTTAACTTGTTTACCCTACTGGATCTCACCTGAATTCGATTAAATCAATTAAATTATGAATTAACCCACTGAATTATCAAATCAATGTTCAAACTCGCGCAGCTTAAGCCAGGTTTTAAATAAAAAAAAATCATAAGTAAATCGATAATTATACTCCTATAAATCGATAAATTATTTATGATTACACGGCAGCAAGTTATTGTTATTTATCAAGAAAACGAGTGTGCATCAAAGAAAGCTGATTTCTCATGGATAATGTGGCAATTTTTGGAGCTAAGGTTTTATTTTTTTAATATATATACAAACAACAGGATGAGTTTGGATTTTCTGAGACAGAAATTGGATGTCAAATTGGACACAGACAGAAATGAACACTTCACCTGTTCATCCAAAGAATAACCTATGGTTCTTTCCGAGAGGAAGAAGAGGTAAAATGATTTGCCTTTGTTTATGGATCTACAATAATGGGATCTATGAAGATATCAAATGTAAGATACCAGCATGGCGGGTGCCTAGAGCCACCCTCTCTATGGCCCAATATCCTCATTGTTGGCAAGATGATTACCTTGAGAGCGAGGAGGCTGATTTGCCCTTTGATGATACACACTCAAAATCAACATCTCCAGCAAAATCACCTGCTACTAAAACAGCCAGCTAGAGCTGCAGTTGTTAAATTTGCATAGCCAAGTCCGGAAGCCCGAGTCATTAATCCTCGAATAACTTTGACAAGCCTTGTGCTATCATATTTTTCCAAACTGTTAAATATAGCTTATAATGATCCAATAACCTGTATTCATGATGCTAAAACTGCTCTTAATCCGAGAAAAGAGCCCTACTTTATAAACAGGGAATAGTTGTTTGCGTGTCCAAAAGAATTCCAGAACAAAATAATGTACTTAATCAACAAGTGCTTGACTGGAAACCTGTATGCGCATCTGTTCCATATATGATACTGTAGCAGATATCCATGGCAAACAGATGATCCCCTACATGGCATAGCACATTCTGTCGTCTCAGAACCAAATTTTGCTCATGAACCAAGGCCAAACAACTAACCATCACATCCATATTTAATTTTTTTTTCCTTTAACTTTATTTTCTCCATACACAAATCAATGAATCAAGGACTTGTTACTTGAGTATCATCTGCCTATCCAGTGTGGATTGGGAAAACACGAGCCTGTAACAGGGATTTGTGCCACTCTGCCTCAGAGGGTACACACAAGAAAAGAATCACATATTCCATCACCTCCAAAATCCAATATGTAAGACCTAAATCAATAAGTATATGATTGCAAGCTTTTGAAAATCATGCATTTTATTCAAGTAAGCATTGAACCTTAAATCCACCTCTCAGTCCTCTCCCAAGCAAAAGCAATGTTAATCACAGATTTTACCTATTCTGAGTAACAAAACTAATTGACCTAAAACTTTTCATAACTAAACACTGGTCACATTTGGGAACCAAAGCCATAAATGATAGTTCAGATTCCTTCCAATCACATTAAAAGGCCAGAGAGATGATCTGGAAACATTCATGGTCACAGGAACAAAATATCACAAGAAAAATATGAATAACCAATATGCAAAATGATAAGAAATTGAACTATTAGCATTTGAAGACTTAATCGAGCACTATAACTTGAAACAGAAAGCACACAAAGTGCCTCTAATTCACAGAAGACTAAAAGCAATTTATAATATTATTATGCTTTTCATTGAACAAGTCAACTTACATCTTTTGCCATCAAGAATCTATCTTTATGGCTTTGGAAGAACCTCATATGCCTCCAATAAACCTGGGACCTTGTCTGCATACTTAATGACATAGTCCTGGAAGAAATTGTTCTCCCTCATTGTTAGCAACTGCTTCATATTCTTCTTCCCAATAACCAGCTTCTTCGACTCCAAAATCTTTAACACATTGTACCTTGGACGAATCCTTCTATCAACAGACAGCATAAGAAACTCGGGACGTCCAATTACAGTTCGCAGTTCCATCTTCAATGTGTTCACCAGGAAATCCACGACACTCCTGATTTTCTCCTCCGAACATGTAAAACAAAAGGGGCATCGCTTAAAAGCCTGTAAAATCTCCTCCTCGGTCCACCCCAAACTCTTCAACACTTTAACTTTCTTGTTCCAAGTGGACTCGCTCATTTGTAACATCACTCTAAGAGCATGTATAAAAACAGTAGTCTTTGAATCGATTTCCAAATCTTTAAGAGCTTTCACAGCATAAACCATCCTCTGATGCTTTTGCTGTATAGTTCTTGGTTGCAACATAATCAGTTTTGCAATCCTATCGACAGGCACTCCCTCTTTTATCAATAAATCAATGTTTGGTTCCATGGCAGACATCATTGATACCGAACAACGCTTAAAAGCCGATGCAGCTTTCTCACTGCAACCAAGAACCGACTTCAAAAGCTCAAAGCATGGTATAATTCGAGAATCTAAAGCCCTTCTCAAAACATCCGGATTTGATACAATAAGCTCGGGCAGAATCTCACCAACAAAACCATTTTCTATGAAGAACTCAAATTTAGGCTTCAAATTGTGTTCTACTTTGCAATGGAGGACAGCAGGCCACTTGTGGATCAATTTGGCTATGTGGGCATCCTTAAAATCGTGAGCTTTCAAGAACCCGATGACATAATGGGGGTTTTGAAGATCACTTTCATCGATTTGGAGCTTCTGGGAAACTGAATGAACAGATTCTAAGTGAAGCCCAGACGAGCTAAGGAGGTTTTGTACAGTAAATGACGATGGGGATGAAGTATTGGGCGGTACAGTGGATGTTTTCAAGGAACGATTTTGTACCACAGAAAGCAGGTTTCTCAGTGGTACATTACTTGCCATTCCTTGGAAGCAAAATGTGTTCTGTGGACAACACAAAAGATCAAACGAGTAGAGTTTTTGAGACCGTTTAATGCTAGCAGCTGTTGGGTTCGGGACAGATAAGATAAGATTGCCATATGCCCTTTCAGCCTTAAAGGTGCTCACACCGTGGAATATATATATATATATATATATATATATATATATCCTTAAAGGTGTTTTCTCCTGAACAGGTTTGGAAAAGGGTGTTATTCAATTACCTGTGGAATTCATATTAATCATTTTTATTAAAATTGATTTTTTTTATAAAAATATTAAAAACTTATTTGAAGTAACCGTTTTTATCAATTCAACAAAAAAATCTGATCAAAGTTGGGATTTGTATCTCGGTTTTTTAAATTAACTCGCGAGCCTGGTTTAACAACTACATTATTAACTCATGCCCTTTGGTTTAAAAAATATGCGAGCAAACAAGAAAAATCATTGATACAATCCATCAAAACCTGGCATGCTCATATAAATTGAATTTGTCTAATTTGTACCCTTTCTAGCCTGGAAGATGAGCATGCTAATTTGTCCATTGCTATCAACCAATCTCCTTTATGTGATCATGCAAGTCATTCATAGATCATTGTGGTCGATTTCTAGTTAGTTGACAGTGAAAGTTGGAAATTAGTTTTGATAGGGTAAAAGATGATCCAACAATACCACTCGATTACAAAAATAGAATACAAAACCCATCTTTTTTGTGTGGCAACCATGCGATCTGCAGGCAGTTAGATGTATGCTCATGTTTATATTTGTGATCTTTATAGCACATCCCGGACATGATAAACATGATTTCAAAATGTTAAAGACCAAAAATGGTTTCTTATGCTGTCCTAGGTTTTCTTTCTGGTTTGTGTCTATCCCATATGTCCGGTGGATTGGCCTGAGAAATCCGAACCCGAAACCTCTAATTGGATATGAAGGAAGATCCTGGCTCTGTTTCAATTTACTTGTGCATATGAATAGTTGTTAAACCTGGCTTTGTTTTGTTCTACTTCTTTTGTAATCAGTCTAGGAGCTCACTTCAAGTAACTTCAAGAACTCAGCTCCTTTCCAAGCAAGAATACCATGACAATTGGTAAGTACATGAATTAACCAATAAGGGATGCTGATTATGAAATAACACTTTCAAGAATCTAAGTATCAACCTTGAACACTATGCCATTAGCCACCCTTCCTTCTAAAACAGACCAATAAAATGAATTTATGGACACCAAAATATGGAGCAGAGAGCTACCCTCTCTTAAGCATCATAGACATTCCCCTAAAACAAAACATGTGAGCTAAAGTTACTTGCCGTTTTCAGAAACAAAGAATAAAATTCAACCATCCGAGGATTTGATGACAATCCTGATCCCCACCCATATGCAGCAGCTACAATTGCATTAGCATTCGTATGCCCAGGTAAAAAGACTATGGCAAGATTACAAGGGATGCTATTTATTTCGTAAGGGGTGTCTCTCTCTAAACTAGCAACAAGCTACCCCAAAACTTGCACTTCTTTCCCACGTTATCGCAGTGAATTCTTTGAATTCGGTGTACACTATGATGACATTCCTAATAATATCACTTTTGAGAAGTTGCATCCATCGGTTCATTATCTACACCACAATCAGTTCCAAAATTCTGCATTGCATAGAGCTTCGTCATCAGAAACAATTTTAGCTGCTTCGGCAGGACGTGAACTGGTGGGTGTTTCTTCACTAGCCCATCAATTATAATTTCCCTACTCACAACGAGCTGCTTTTCCCCATTGCTGTAGCATTGCCAAAAATTCAACTAGTTTAGCACAATTTGTAACAGAAGTTGTGTCTTTGTTAAGATTTGTCTGATACATTAAAGATCGAAATAGCAACACTGGTATCAAAGTCATATAACAAGAAACATTTAACAACACTGATGTCAGTTGATCTAGGCCCTTAAAGCTTACTATCATATAAAAGAAAGGCCATAAAGTTTTCTTTTTTCTTTTTGGCTCATCTAAATTCTAATGCTTCATCCGTTAACTCAAGACACCCCTTGGTTAGAACTGCCTCCGAATATGCAAATTGTATTTGTATAGTTCTAGTTGAATTCATTTATTCTTTGAAAACCTTTAACCTGATGTTAACTCAACTCCTTTATTTCCACATTGCAATTCCAGATTCAAACCAAAGACACCCCCTTTACAGCAAGAAGAGGCCGCTCAACTAATCATGTGGTTCAGATTTATTTGCTTTGAAAATCCATGTATTTGTAAATTTCTAATGCAATCATCTTACCGTGGGATGATTATACAGCCTAGCAATTATCAGAAAACTCTTAGACACGAAGTATAGAGCTGGCCAGACCTGAAAATGAAATTAATGATATGCTTGGCAATTTAACAATATAATCAATGATTCATAAGCTCCCACATATAAGAAGTCAGTTCAAATATGCAAGTTAAAGTGAGAGAGGTAAAGGAAATCAAATGAACAAAAAGGACCATGAAACCAGCAGCAGATAACATCAAAAACAATATCCAAAAATCAGCAGCAGACAATTGTAAGGTCACATAATCATCTCAGCAGATAACATGAGACGATTATGTGACCTTACAATTATCTAAAAGATATGAACTGCAGAGCTGACTGGACGGACCTAAATATGAAATTAATGTGTGCTTCACACTTTAACAATCAAATGGATGCTTTGTATGCTCTCAAATATACATAGCAAGTTAAAGTATGCAAGTAAAAGTGAAAAAATGTAAAGGAAAGAGATAGAAAAAAAATGACCAGGAAAGAAATGGCAGATGGCATTAAACACCAACATCCAAATTGATAGTTCAGGAAACAAATTAACCAATATTACCTCTGTTAGACCGGGTAAAGATTGTTGTTGCTTCCTACCATTGAAAGTCTCCCATAAACCTGGGACTTTGTCCACATACTTCTTAACGTATTTCACCAAGAACTCCTTATCCCTCATTTTGAGCACTTCCTCAATCTTCACACCACCTTCGATCAGCTTCTCCGACTCCAAAAGTCTGAAAACATCATACCTCCTTCGACAACTTTTATCAATTTTAAGGGTAAAAAATTCAGGATCTCCACTTAAAATTTGCCGTCCCAATTTCAATGTATTCACAAAGAAATCCGTCGCCACCCTGATTTTCTCTACTGGGGATTTTAAAAAAATCGGATCTTGCTTAAAAGCCGAAAAAATCTCCTCTTCACTCCACCCCAAACTCTTCATCACTTCAATTTTCTCCTTCCAAATTGACTCACTCATGTGAATCCTCACTCTAACAGCCTCAAGAAAAACAGGAGCCTTTGGATCAAATCCCAGATTCTTAAGATCATTCACTGCATTGACCATACTATTATGCTTGTGCTGTACAGTTATTGCGTCCCTAATAAGAAATTCAGCAACCCCATCAAAAGGCACCCCCTCTCTAATCAAAAAATCAATATTTGGTTGCAAACAACCCTTCAAATCACAAGTCAGCAAATTGGAAGAACGATTGATAGCTTCTACGACATTCCTATTACTACCAAGAACAGACTTTAAAAACTGAAAACATGGTTTAATTTGAGAATCTAAGTCAGCGTTCAAAATTACCGGATTTGATACGAAAACCTTGCACATGTGATGACCCACGATGCCATTTTGCACGAGGAACTGGAGTTTAGGCTTGAGGTTGTCTTCTACATTGTAATTGAGGATTTGAGGCCGCCTTTTAATCAATTTGGTTATGCGGATGCTGGGGATGTTGTGGGACTGGAAGCAGCGGAATACAGATTGGAAGCTTTGGAGGTTGTTTTCATGGAGGTGGAAGTCTCGGGAAAATTCAAGAGCTGATTTTGAGGGAAGCCCACATGAGTTTACGAGGCACTCAACTGTAAATGATGATGATGATGATGGGCTACTTGATAGAAAACGTTTATGCATAAGAGAAAGCAGGCTTCTCATTCTGGATGCAAGCAGAAAGTTTCTTGCAGGGGTTTTGGGTTTCTTTCATAAATCATAACCGATCGGGTCTGGTTGGGCGGGTGGTTTGGATTCGAATTGTTTCCCGTTAATACTCCAACGGAAAATGATGTTCTGATAAGCCATTTTGTATTTTACATAAAATGAGTCAAGAAAGAGGAGAAGTTTAAAAATAAAAAACAATTTAGATTTTCCCTTTATTTTATAGTTTTTATTTATTTATTTTAAATATACAATCTTGACTTTTCATCTTGACAAAGCCATTTTAGCATCTTTCTTACTATCCT
>Ga0325414_1007088_pt1 | contig 11903 bp, 10 predicted proteins | sample PopdelMetagenome_8_FD_206183 | JGI IMG/M metagenome (GOLD analysis project Ga0325414, IMG submission 206183) | Populus deltoides microbial communities from Bellville, Georgia, United States - Leaf-PdKOR-R3 | ecosystem: Host-associated > Plants > Phyllosphere > Phylloplane/Leaf | place: USA... | reverse complement strand
AATTTCTTAACTAGATCAACCCGAATTAGGGATGATAACTATGGTGAAATTATCATTCCATCCAAAATAATTGATAGAAAGTCATTACTTTTTTTTTTTTTAATATTCTGTCACTTTCATTTTCTCACATTATCCTCTTAAACTTCATAAAAATAATAAACAAAACCATTCAAATCTATACAAGTTCAAAATAAAAACCCAAAAGTGAACTTGCCATTAGTTTTTATCAATTAGATGCGACATTTAGAATAGCCTGGAAACTTTGGGATCTGCACTGAGACTATTAAGACTGTGAGATGGTTATTGGGATATATCTAACTTTATAAGGGCTTAAATGTAGTTTATCCAAACACGGAAACCCCTTGCCTGCCCCCGAAGCACGCAAAACATTGCATTAAACCCTAAACCGCCAGCTGTAAAGGTTTAAGGAATCGGTGGAAACTCGGTGATTCTTGCCAAACACGATGGCTTCATTTTTTCGCTGATTATTATCATTATTATTATTCTTTTATGTTCTTTTAATTTTGGATTGTAAGATTTGTTTTCGATTCCAAATGCGAAGTTACTGCTGGCTAGGACTAGTAAGTGAAATGAAATTTGAAATTTCGACTCTTCGATTAACAAAAAAATAAATTACTCTCTCAACTGAATTTCGTTTCAGCAAAGCAACTGTATCTATCTCGTGTTGATAAGTTATTTGGCAATTTATGCTGTGCAGTGCCGGCGGCATTTGCTATCATCCACCGCCGTTGATCGTGTAGATCGCCTTCGAAAAGTCTCGTCGTTTTCTGATCGATGTAAGCTCTCTTTGTTACAATAACAAACCTGATACAATGAATCTTGGCTTTAGTAGCAGCAGCAACAATCTGTGGAGTCTGATTCTAATTTTTGCGCTTTTTTTCTTATTTTTTTTGTTCTTTGATAAGTTTTGAACAGTTGCGGCCATTCTATTAGCAAACCTCCTGATTTCGGAACTACAGAAACTCATTTGATTAAACGGAGATACATTCATGCCACAGGTTTATAATTTAATTATCGATGAGTATTTTATTATTCTTTTAATTCAAAACTTAAGCTTGCTTTTGTTTTTTCTTCTTTCTTTCTTTCTGTGTAGGAAGTTGTAATGCTAAGGAACGCAGTTTTTACGAAATTCTTGGTGTTTCTGAAAATGCTAGCAGAGAAGATATCAAAACGGCTTTTCATTTGGTGAGTGATTTTGAGAATTTCATGTCCTACATCTTACTTCACTTGTTAATTGGAGTATTAGAGATCCAGCAAGCTTCTGTTTGAGTGGCTGGCTTTGCTTTGTATTTGCAGCTTGCAAAGAAGTACCATCCGGATGCAAATAAAAATAGTGCTAGTGCGAAAAGGAAATTTCAAGAGATTAGGGAAGCCTACGAGGTCCATACCATTAATTCATCAGCAAAAATGTTTATTCTTATCTTCGCTTTTAATGTTTATTTTAAGTGATTATTTTTCACTATTTAACTGCCAAAGTTAGTATTTTTTGATGAGGAAAAAATTGTAATTACCAGACTTTAAAATGGTTGTTGATCTTGCTTAAATTCAAGTGATTTATTTTTACATGTCAGACGCTGCAAGATTCTGAGAAGAGGGCACAATATGATGCGGTAAGAAGCTTCTTTTTTACTTTTATGTATTTGGTTTTTAATATTGGTAGCTTGTTGAATTTCTAAATTGCTCAAACTCTCCAGTCAGCATTGGTTATCCTTTGCTATTATGCAATAATTAATCTGAATATTGGAGTTTGTGTTTCTGTTTATAGTTTTAAACTAACTGTATTTCTTCTTCTTTTTCTTGGATCATATTTTCTGATGAAGATGCGTACTGGAGGTTTGAATTATGGTGCTGATAGTGCTGAGGGATATGGTGCTGATGATTCAGCGGGATTTAGACATGGTGCTGGTAATGCAGGGGGATTTAGATATGCTTATCGAACTAATTTCTCTAATTCATTCCATAAAATATTCTCTGAGGTACACTGTACTAGCTTATATCCTTTATCTTCCTGTAGTATGTTTCTCTCACTTGTCAGTAACTGAAACCACAACATATTTGATTTCTTGCAGATCTTTGAAGATGAGGCCAATCATTTTGCATCTGATATTCAGGTGAACTTCTTTCACTGCCTTTAATCTCCAATGCCTGTTCTGAACTGACATGTAGTTTCCATGCTTAAAAACTCTTGTGTTGTATTTTCATATTTCGTAGGTGGACCTAGTTCTCTCCTTTTCTGAATCTGCTAGAGGATGCACAAAGCATGTGACTTTTGATGCATATGTTCCGTGTGATTCTTGTGGTGAGTAAAACTATTATTTTCTGGGAATAATTGAATTTGGATAATCTAGCAGCAAAAGGCTTTTCTGTAAATGAATAGTTCTTTTCTTTCTTTGCAAAAAGCTGCGCTATTCAAAGGTCATTCATGCATATTCATTGTGAACATGAATCAACAGTAAATTTTTTCTGTACTTTTTAATTGCAACAAAAGCACTGCAGTAGTGAATAAATCTTTTGAAACCCCTATACCCTTTTCATTCTTGACACAGAAATTTCAATTTGTGAATTTTTATTTTAAAAAAGAAACATATGGTAAGTTAATTTTTTCAAGATATCAGTGGACAATTATTAATTTTCAAGGGTGAAAATTTAAATCAAACTCAGATATCCTCTGCACATTAAACATAGGGTTACAATGTTCTTTTTCACTTCCTGAAAGTGCTGGGATGAAATTTCTTTCGGCAGACAGACAAAACATGTTTAAATTGAAAAAGAAAAATATCAGACATGATTGAAATTCACATTTTTTTATGCTATCCGTTCTCCTTTCAAAAAGTCTTTTGAAACTTCTTTACCCAGTATAAATGATTGATTTTCCTCCGTCCTGTCAATCCCAAAATATACAATGCAGATGGTCATGGCTATCCGGCAAATGCCAAAGCAAGCATTTGTCCTACTTGCAGAGGTGTAGGGAAAGTAAGTGTTCTGAGGATCTACTCTGATTATAATTAGTGGATAAAAACCATTCTGTAATGACCCACTTTTGTGACAATAATTTTCTTTTCCTGCTTCCTAACTATTTAGGAAGGCTGGAAGTTTTATATCTATTTGTTTGTGTCTATTAACCCCCAAATTTACATCCAGGTTACAATTCCTCCATTTACATCAACTTGCAGCCATTGTAGAGGATTGGGCCGGATAATTAAGGTCTGACGTGACTTCCAGAGTTTAACTCCTATTTTTATTCTGTAACTATTGGTGATGATTTATCCATTTTCACAGGAACACTGTACGTCATGTGGAGGATCAGGGGTTGTTGAAGGCATTAAGGATGTTAAAGTTACAATACCAGAAGGTTTGTTTTAATTTATGTGATTAATGAAACCACGTTGCGGTACTGGGACCTGAGTTTAAGTTTTTTACCACTCAATAATAGCAGGAAAAGGAGATTAATAATTTTTTCATTTAGTTTGTCTTCTGATAATAGTTAAAGCTGTTTCCTATAGATAGTTGGCTAAATGAGCCCTTTTGCTCAATGTCCTTACATTGAAGACTAACTGCAGTATTGTGAAAACGCTAAATCTGTGATCGATGAAATTGTAGGGTTGTGTTGGGAAGTTCTGTTAATGATGCTGTATGTTTGTGTTGTCGGTAGAAAATGCATCATTATGGTTCACTATGCAGCTTTTAAAGAAAAACTATCTATAAAAAAATGTACTTTGATTTCTGTATTTCCAATAGATACATACAAGGTGTCTAACTGAATAGCTTTATAAAACAAATTGAGAAATGAAGCTGAGGATGCAGACTTTTAAGCATTAGAGTCCAATCCAAAGTCAAAGTCAACAACATATGAGATTTTACTTTGTGTAGAACTTTCTTGATGCATATCATTTATCTTTATGAAAAAAATTATTATTTCTTTGTTATTGAAGTTCATCTGTATATGTAATTTTTCCAATATCTTTTTGTAATTGGATTAGGTGTGGGTTCTGGAGATACAATCCGTGTGCCAGAAGCTGGTAATACAGGGGGACGGGGAAGTCGATCTGGCAACTTATTCATTAATCTTAAGGCACATCCTTACCTTTAGTTAAATCTCCTCTCTCATGCAGTGAACTATCTTTCATTTCAACATTTATATTTTATAAGGGACCGTATTAGCATTTTATAAAGGCAGGCTTTATGTTGATTTAAGTATGTCCTATTAGTCCAAACCTTATGCAGGACTGGAAAATTGACTAATGAATCATCAAATAGGAATCTGCTTGGAGACTTGTCCTATTTGATTTCCTAAGTGCTTAGAATCAACACATTTTATCTGCTCTGTTTGGCAGCTTGCACTACGCTCTGTTTTCCTCCTCCATTGATCTTCAATTCTTGTGGCATGAACTTCATTTGTAGGATTTTCTCGTCAGCTGTTATATCTACAAAGTTTCATTAACTTTTGAATAGATTAGTCAGGATGGAAAGAGTCTGTATGTGGTGCTAGCTGCAAACACCATTGTCTGGAATTTAGTGTATGAACGTGTTCCAAAGTATTACCTTTAATGGCTGTTTCCAAAAACATAATGTTCGTTATTCGTTTAAGAGTTCTTGTTTCCTATGCTTTATGAAATTAACTTTGCTGTGCTTATGCAGGTTGCTGATGATCCTGTCTTTGCTAGAGAAGGTGCAGATGTTTATGTTGATGCTAATATTAGTTTTACACAAGTGAGAACTGAAATCTTATGCAAAATTCTTGTTGAGCCTGTGTCCTTTTGTTGTTTTATCTATTTGACTTGGTGCAGCCACTTTCAAGTGTACCCGTTCCACCCACCATGAAAATATACTGTTTCTATTTGTTCAAATTACTGTTTCATTTCTTATTTGTTGAGTCATTCCACCCTGATCGGCATGAATCCTTCACTCTAATCAAAGCAATAAGTACCATATATTAGTTTTATGAATTTGGACACAAAAGAACAGTATTTTGTCAATTAATCAAGGTTTGTATTTTTGTACAGGCAATTCTTGGTGGTAAGGTTGAAGTACCAACATTGTCAGGGAAGACACAAGTAAATGTAATAACCTTTTACGTCCAACTTAATCTTTACATTTCTTTTAAATTATTCTAGAATCAACTGCTTCAATGTTTTACTGTACATTGTCCAATGAGTTGAGGGATGTTTTGTTGTTCAACTTGGTCACTGTTTTCACTAGGACTGCCAGAGTCATGCTTCATTGGGGATACTGTCTATGAAAGAATGTGCAGTTTAAGATGTATCAGCCTTCACTAAATTTTTCTGGTATTTGAAGCAAGTGAATTGAACAAAGTTATTCAAAAATTGGCCTATTTTATGTTATGAAGACTAACTTGGCCCTGAATTTTGATATCATTTGTATTCATTGCCATGGAAAAATCTGGAAATGTGATCACAGGGGCATAAATTGTTCACCCATGCTTTTGTTAGAATTGTCTTTTTAATTTTAGGTCATATTAAATAGTAATATTTCATGATTTCGTGAGTTCAAATTCCATGCTACACCCAGTGATGTTAATACCATTTCCAAGTTTCCATCCTCTCTGAAATCTAAACTTGTTTATATATATATTATTTGTTTTTTGTAAGCTTTAGACCTGCCTTCACTATTTTAACACCATTTTTTTATGCTTTGTTATATTCCACCGGCAGATACCAAAGGGAGTTCAGCCAGGTCAACTTGTGGTACTAAGAGGCAAAGGTACATTGGATATCCAAATCCTGCTTTAATTTACTCTTCCTGCATTTCCAATAAATATGCTTACAATCTCAATTTCCTGCAGGTCTATCAAAGCATGGTTTTCTTGTAGATCATGGAGATCAATATGTGCGGTTTTGCATTAACTTCCCCACGTAAGCTTTTTCAATTCAACCAAGTAGTCTTTAAAGTAAAATATTGTATAATGTCATGTCCTGTTTCTATTTGAAATTATAGTTTGCACCTGAACACAAAATACATGGACCTTGCTCGGCCTGGCACCTAGAATGTGGTTTTAATGTGCAGCACCTTCTGGCAGAGAGGTTGTTGTTAAATTGCGACACTGTAAATATGGTTTCTTTTTTCACTCTCAGAACGCCATGTGAATTTTACAATTATCAGATCTGGAAGATCCAACAGTATATATTGGTCTATTTTCCAATCATGTTTTATGTATTCATTATCTTGCAAAGTGTTTTTTTTTTTTTTTAATTTTCTTCTATGTATCCAATAGCTTTGTATTTTTGGATGTTATTTGCTGCAGAATATGCAGCAAAATGCAATGTCTAATCTTTTTTTCATGTTTTATTGTGATTTTAGTGCAATTAATAAGCGCCAACATGCTATTTTGGAAGAATTTGCCAAGGAAGAGATAAATAATGAAAATGACACTTCCAATGAAGGAAACTGGTAAGACTCGTTTGTTCTTCAGAATATGTTTGCTATCCACTGCTTCATGTTCTCGCAACATTGCTGCCCATGAAGACCATATGGATAAGGAGTAGGCTTCATTCTAATTGCATATCCATGCTCTCACACACTGAGATCATGGTCTGTATATGACTACTAAGTATTTGGACCTATGCCTGAATAGTTTACCTTACAATCAGTGAATAGTTTATGAGACCACAAACACTTGTAACCATTGTTTTGGAGACAAAAATTCAGAATTGTACCTTTACAGTTGTGATTGTCAATTGTAGGCTTTGTTCCGTTCTTGCTCTTGTTTTGTAAAATTTTAATTTGGACATTCATACATCAATTGGTCCTATGTTTGACTGCATCCATGGCTCCTTTAGTAAATTTTTTTTTCTTGCTGTAATGAACATCCTGAAATGGATAACAGGCTTTATCAGCAGCTATCTACTGGTTGAACTTACAGGTGGCAGCAACTTCTTGAACGGGTGACGGATCCCAGGTTTATGCTAAAATTTTCTATGCTCATGCTAATCCTGCTGTTCTTTAACAAAACCATGATTTGAAAGCTGACTCACGGTGGCTGCTGGAGATACGTGCACCAATTATGCTGTCATCCGTTGTGGAGCTTTACTTTTATCGATAGAAGGTACCGATTTCTAACACTTAAATAGAAGAGTTCTACATTGATGGTTGTGCTTGAAAATGTAGGACCGATGATAGTTATTGATTATAACGCTTTGTACCTATTTGTGGCACGGAAAATATTATCCAGAAATTGATTAAAAGTTGCTCGTAGATGACCACGTAAATTTATCGTGTGCCTCAATGACGTTGACTTCTGCTCTCCATAGTAATACTGTGATGGGTTTATATGAAGTAGGGATAAAAATTCAGATTACTTGCAAGCAGTGGAACAAAAGACGTGCACTCTTTTTTTCCCCCATTCGATGCAAATGATGTCGTTGTAGGTGTGGAAGAATGAACAAATACACTATTTGATGGGCAGACATGCTTCATCATGGAAGAGATGGATACTATTGGAGCCTCTCTCTCTCTCTCCCATGCTGGTGGATGAAATGAAGGGATTGCTTTACCAATAATGGGAACACTACCTCACGGAGCTGGGCCTTGCTCATGACTGCGGTGATTTAAATATGCCAGAATGATATACATACCTTTTTTTTTTTTTAAGTATTTTGTCTGACATTATACGAGGGTCATGGTGTATACAAGAGCATGAACATGCTAATCTGACCTAAGATTGTCCATTGTAATTCAGACAGTTGGAGCCCAGTGAGAAGCTTCCAATGTATCTCAGAACGGGGTATTTGTCCGTCTAAAAGCATCATTTCTGCTGCTCTCAGTTCAAGTATAATCAACTTGGTAACCTAGTTTCTTCCTCCACGTTTTGAGAAAAATTTACGAATTATCTGTTTTAACCTCTTCCTCTTCCTTTTTTCTTTGAACTCAGTTAATCCCCTTGGTTAGTTGCAACAAAGTTTAAAAACCTTGAAGGAAACTTCGCCAGCTTCTCAAGGCAGGAACATCAAGATAGGAGTTTTAAAAAATGAATCTGGAATGGCATGACCTAAATGGATTGGTGCATAATTACTCTGTTTTTCTGACCATATATAGAGTTGATTTTGCCAGTTCCTTTGTTCATGTTAATATACATGGAGCCTGAAATTTGAAGAAGTGAGAACCGAAATGAAGGCTCTCATTGCGATGAACATGAATGCGTTTTAAAAAAACTGGCAATCACAGCACTGTTGCAACAAATGCTCAAACATTTCCTACCGGATTATTACTTGGGGCCATCAAGGTTTCTGGAGCTGCTAGTTTCTTTTTCTTGTTTTCTTTCATCTCACCATAGAAGTAAGAAACAAAGCCCCAAAGCGAGAGTCCAAGAGCGACACCCTTTTCTACTTGAAATTTCTCTTGGAAGAAAATAACTGCCAGGATTTCAGTGGCTGGAAGGAGAACAGTGATTATAATACCGGATAGCAAAGAGGAGGCACAGAAGATGACTCCTATGGATCCCAAGAAGAAACACTGCCAGATAATTGCACTCCACACCAGCACTACGTAATACTTGACTTGTCCCAGCTCAAAGTTTCTTGCTTCTCTTGGAATCGCCTGTAAGAGACAAACCTTAAGTGACATCCATATAACGGATTTTAAACAAAAAACACATGGATTGGCTAAACTAGCCGAACGCTTGTCACAGCCATGCCCGAAATTCCTATTTTACCATGCTTGTGTAAAGATAAGTTGTTGTGTGTTTTAATCCTGAATATACGTAGAATCTAAACTCTATAAAGGAAAATTCTTATTTTATCATGATTCGATCTGATGATTTTTGCAATAATATATTCTGAATATATAGAGACTCTAAAGCAAAATTCCACCAGCTTCTTATTCGTTGTCTATAGAATGGAATGGAATAATTAGAAAGCCGACAAGAGAAACAGCAATTACATAGAATAGAGAGATCATATTTTAGAAAAACCAACCTGGAAGTCTTTGTTAATGAGCATCCCTACGGTACAAAAGACAGTAGCAAGCAAACACATAACCATCTGAATCTCCATCACAAGCGTGTAGTTCATTTCCTGCCTGGACTTCTTGTATGTCAATTCCACCAACGGCAAGATAAGGCCGTACAGAGCAGCAGCTACAAGCGTCATGATAAAACCCAGTATATACTCTCTACTCGATTCATGAGCAGGCTTGTCACTACCTGTATGCATAGCCAATACTCCAGCCCCCACCGTCAATAAAACAACAGCGTTTATTGAATAAGAAGTGAACTTTTGTTTGACTAGAAGGAAAGCAAAACCAGCTGTGAAAGCTAACTGTGTTGCAATAATCAGAGACGAGGTTGAAACAGGAAGACGGGCTACACCATAAGCGTAAAGATAGTCATCCAGACCAGTAAGGACACCAATGATGGCGGCAGCAATGAACAACGGAGGTTTCATATAAAAGAGTTTAGTGGTGGGATCGGTTGCACGGCGGTGAAAGTAGGTGATGGCAAGGGGGATTAGAATGATGGGCCAACCGCCCGTTTCAAGCCAGGCAGAGAGCCAAATACGTTTGCCTCCATGGATGAAGTAGAGGCGCATTATTAGAGGACCACCACAGTTTCCTATGGATAGAATGAGGCAGTTGAAGATGAGAAGGACTTTCTTCATGGTTGTTTTACCTTGAGTCTCTTCTTTGGTCTCCATGATGAATAAAGATAAGAAATTATACCACCGTGATAACAAATTGCGCTCCTATATAGAACCAACAATATAACAAACAAAATGAGTGTGTTGGTTCAATATATATTGAGAAAGCAAGTCTTTGTAGTCGTCAAAGACAGCAAAGTGTAGAGATTGTTAGTAATGGACGTCGTGAATAACCACTTTTTTACCCCAATTTTTCTCGTTTTTCAAAAATTACATTTTTAGTCAAATTTAAATTTTAGAATTTTATTTAATTTATGATGATGAAAAAAAGAGAGAGTTTATAAAGTGAAATAAGAAGAAAAAAAAGGGGGACTAAGGTGATTAGAAACTAAGAATATAAAGGAAGATTATGTAAAAGAAGAAAAGAAAAATAAATAGTATCAAACAAAATTAGAAAATTAATGAAAGAGATTTTACATATTAAGAAAAGAAATTTTAATTAATTAAGAATCCGTAGTACAAAAAGGAAACAACATAATTGACTAACATTATTTTTCCAGTTTAATTTTTCCTAATTTACATGGGATCACAAATATTATAAATAGAAGGTATTCAATAATAAAAAAAAGACACATATAGAGATTGAAAAAGAGAGACTCTTGCAAAAAGTCTAGCCAAACAAAAAATCTAAAAAAGAAAAGTCAAGAAGAGAAAAAATCTTAGCCCAAGACAAACAAGAAAAAAAACAATAGCAATCCAAATTTTATGGCAGTAGACTTAAACTTCTTAACTGTCAATCTTCCACCTCAAGAGAGGGTGGTTTACACCGCTACCACCAACAGGAAGAGGAAGAACTCATCTACCATGCATAGTGGTCCATGCACCCCAAGACTCCCTAGTGTGTGACAAAAAGGCACGACACCATAGATTGGTCATCTTGTACATGTAACACACTCACTTATACTATTATTTTCCAGCACCTTTTTTTCTTCAAGTTCCATCCTCTCCTGTTCAAATCCAACCAACTCTAACAAATCGAAAATGTTAATTTTAATCCCATATGTGATTTATTTGTTGTTCAAAAAATTTTGTGATTTGTTTTGTTAAATTTTGAATTGCAAATGTATATTGACGTGTATGTTGTTTTTAATAAATTCACAATGTATTCATGATTTTTTTTCTTTTCATGTTCAATTTTATTCATTTATATCAATTGAATTGGTTAAAATATTTACGGTTATTTATAATGGATATACTTTGTAAAGTAATTAATTTACAAAGGGTTAATATAAATTGAGCAATTAAAGAAAACAATTTAAAGTTGTTAATTGTTATTTCAAATCTTGCCCTGAAACAAGAAAAGAAAAACATGGATTGGGCTTTGTTGTCAAGCTAAAATTCCAAAATCATTATCCTAGGAGTTCTTACTTCTAATAAACATATGTATTTAGTTTAGGCAAAATAAGTATTTTTATTATAAAATCAAACAACAATATAGTTTATCTTAGACATGATGTTTTAGGTTGATTTTCATCTTCCTTTTAGCATAACCAGCCTTTTATCAAAAAATATCTAAAGACCAGTTAAGGTTTATAGTAACTATAAAACTAGATCAAAACTCATTTTTTTTTATTTTTACCTATTCTCAAAATAGTTAAGATTGCCAAGATGTCCCTTACAACAAAATGGCGACTCCAATGGCAATTTAGAGCTAAACTTTGATTGTTTGATTTTGTGATAATATCCTTGACATGCTTTGTACATATTTTATGCATTATTGCCTAAACTAATTAATACCTGTTTATTATTTGTTATTTGCATGTTATAATGTTCTTGTATATATCTTTGTCTATATGATTCTTTATGTCGTATTTCATAGATCATTCATCTTTATTAATCTCATGCATCATTCTTTGAATTGAATATTAGTTTATACCCATGCCTTTGTTATATGACACTTTATTTTACACATATTTCGCCCAAGTTAGCATATGGGGAATTAGTGGTATCCCGATGGGTTTCGCCCGGGACTAGTAGTTATGAAACCTTAAACTCTTAGAAAACATTTACAAAGTGTGATTAGTAGTCGATATGGATTTCCCTGATCTATATGTTTCTTTCTTTGAACGTTTTAGCCTTTTAAGGTTTACTTCCCCAAGCGATGAGGGATCTTTTTGAGACCAATAGGTTAGCTAACCTACTCTCACGTAATGGCTAAAACTGTTTCCATAAGGTGTCTACCTATATTATCATATCCAATAAATTATGTTTGTTTTTATGAATATCCATATT
>Ga0325414_1007087_pt1 | contig 11903 bp, 4 predicted proteins | sample PopdelMetagenome_8_FD_206183 | JGI IMG/M metagenome (GOLD analysis project Ga0325414, IMG submission 206183) | Populus deltoides microbial communities from Bellville, Georgia, United States - Leaf-PdKOR-R3 | ecosystem: Host-associated > Plants > Phyllosphere > Phylloplane/Leaf | place: USA... | reverse complement strand
GGAACTAAAAATGGGAGAACGTAAGAGAGACTAAAATGAACAAGCATGAAGAGATGTGACTAATCCAACTAAAGTTACAAACCAGCTCTTGAATACCTTGATCTTATATACCTAATGATGGTAAAAGTCGAATACAAGATTTACTATTCTATTCGCCAACAAAAAGATCCACGTCTTCGGATGGTAAAAGTTGAAAATTACTACGCTATCCCCAACAACACACTATTTTCAGAATATAAAATAGTTAAGATAATTTCCACGACTATTTCAAAAATTCAGCCAATTATCAAATTCCTGATCATTTTTTGTTAAATATAATTGATTTATAGACACAACCCAACTCCAAGCAACATGGTGTAAAGTTTTCCAGCCTGTTCCTAGAAGTAAATTCTACAAAAACAACACTAGAAAAAACAACTGTTAAGAAAACCACCATGTAATAAACATGCTGACATGCTAAATTGCCACATTCCTTCACATGCTAACTGAACCACTTCAACAGATCACTTAATATCAAAAATACAAAAAAGACAGTTTAGAACCTCTTTGCTACCACCAGAGCCTCCAGAGGCTAACAACTGAAGAACAAACGCCCTCTCGTATTTCTCTGCTCCCTCATCACAAGCAGCCTGTAAAATCCCACAAAGAAACTCATAAGCCTCACATTTTCTTTCAGAACCATTGCATTCATCTGCATTACTAATATTCACATTCTATCATAATAATCTTTCCGTTATGCAGGCACGAATCCCGCTACTTAAATTGATAAACAAAGCTACAAACGGATTTGCAGAAGACTGTTGCAATGAATAAGTCAGATAAAGAATCGCAAACGCAATTAACCTTTCCGTAGACTTGAGCATCTTCTTATCCTCCTGCACTTCACTTAAACCTCCAATTCATCATCAACCAATACAAAGTAAGAACGTAATACTTATGTCCTCATAATTTTTACTACTAAACACAATCAACAAACAAACAAACAAAAAATCCTTAAGGATTAATTATATCGAATTCGAGAGCACCTATACCCTAGCAAAATTCATAAATTCAGTAAGAGAGAGAGAGAGAGAGGATGCGTTGCTTGCCTGTAAGAGTAGTGAGAGAGAAGCAGAAAGAGTGGAAGAGCGAGAGCGATTGATATTGTTGATAAATTCGGTGACGATTTCATCGATTGGTCTTTGCTCTGATCTCAGCAGTGAATATAACAAATTCATTTCTTCAAAGCTCAAAGTCATTTAACTCTCTCTTGCTTGATTTTCAAATGCGAGGTGCTTGGATTTTTTCGAGCTGGTGGATTGAGGAAGAGAGAGGAAAAGAGGGAGAGTTGCGTGTTTGTTTCTTGGGAAACTTTGGCTTAGGCCTAAGATCGGTCCTGTTTCGATTTCTTCCAGCCCGTTTTCAAGAATTTCTTTTTCAAGGGATAAGAAATGTTTATTGAAAAGTCAAAAGCATTGTACTATATTTTTCCAGTACAAGAGAAGATATTATATTTATTAAAAAATAAATAGTATATAAATATTTTTTTGTGTAGGTCTTCTTTTTTCTTATTTTAAATTCTCACTCTATATTCATTTTCAAATACTAAATCTAATACCTCTTATATTTTAACAATTGATTTAAAAAAAAGTTATTTTAATATGAAATTTTCTAATTAAAATTCCAAAACTTAACCTTCGAGGCATATTATACTATCTAGCATGCATGATAGAAATAAACATCTTATTAATTATCATTTTAATTGAGAATACATAAATAAGTTATACCATATTAGTTAACCAAACACTTTTACACGTACCACAATTAAATTTCTTTTTTAAAAGTCTAAAATACACTACTTCTATACATTAACGAGAAACCTTAACAAAACAAAAAACATTATAGGTCTGGACACGAAAACCTCAACACAGTACCGAGACACCCCCTGCTGCCTGGCTAAACCACCGCGCAGCTTGTTATGAGGAATGGACTCGATCTCCTCCTATTCTCCATAGTACACAGAGACCTTCTCCACCTGAAACTCCCCACCCCAACTCACTTCAATTAAAAAGATAAAAAAAACAAAAAAAAAACCGTCATTTTCAAGAATTCGCTGCATGTTTTTGGAAGAATCAATCAAATTGAGAGATCCGGATTCATAGAAGTTGTGCACGCCATCATTATTATCTTCACCATTTTCCAAAGGAGATAAAGCGACCCGTCTCTCCAGCTTCTGGATTTAAAATAACATAAAATATATGCATTTTAAAAAATATCGTTTAGTATTTGTCGTGCTATTTGATTTTTTCTTTCTTGTGTACAGCATTTGCATATTCTTCATTGTCAATCTTTAGGTTCTCGAAAATAATTTCTGTAATTGACATTTTCTGGACATCTTCTTTCATTTAATGTTGCCTTGTCTTTATCTTCTTCAAGTAGCTAATTTACATAGCCACACAGAGAGGGAGAGAGAGAGAGAGCTAATTTACACAGCCACATAATTTACATAGCCACACACACAGAGCTAATTTACATAGCCACACACACAGCTATTCTCGTAGGAGGGTGACCATCCTGATGCAAGCGATGACAACAAAAGCGGAGCACCAAGGGAAGCTGAAAATTCCACAAAGGACTCATGTTCTGATATAAATTCTTGTTTTGTCCCCAGTTCCGCAAATTGAAAAAGGAAACAAATTTCTGAGAAAAATCTTGATTCTCTTTGGGCAACAAATGGCTAATGAAGTGGTTCTACTGGATTTTAAAGTAACATAAAATATATATTTTAAAAAAATATCGTTTAGTATTTGTCATGATATTTGATTTTTTTTTTCTTTCTTATATACAGAATTCGCATATTCTTTATTGTCAATCCTTGAGTCCTAGAAAATTAATAGATGTCATGCCCGCGCAATACTGCAGGCTTGTGTGTTGTCGTGGGTTTATGAAAAAAATCATTAAAAAAATCATATGGAGAAAAATTGTTGCAATTCACAATATTTTCAAGAAAAAAACTACGAAGCTAAATTCTCAACCAGCTCAATATTAAAAAAAAATCGACAAAGATAATTTTAAAAAATCAGAAAAAAATGAAAGGAAAAAAAATCAAGCAGGGAAACACTGTAGTAATCTATAGTGTTTCATAAGGAATTCTAAAGTTCTAATTCTCAACCAGCTTAATTTAAAAATAATAAAATCGATAAAATTTTTTTTAAAAAAATCATAACAAAAAAATAATTATGTGGGGGAATATTATAGCAATCCACAGTATTTTAAAGAAAAAAACTACGAAGCTAAATTTTCAACCAGCTCAATATGAGAAAAATAAAATCGAACAAAGATCTAGAAAAAAAATCATAAAGAAAGGAAAAAAAACCTTGTGGGGAAACACTATAGTAATCCATAGTGTTTTAAAGGAAAAAACTAGAAAGATAAATTCTCAACTAGCTCAATATTAAAAAAATAAAATCAACAAAAACAATTCTGAAAAAAATAACAAAAAAAAAGAAGACAATTTTGGAATAAAAGGCAAAAAACAATAAAAAAAAACATGTGGGGAAAGTTAAAACTAAATTCTCAACCAGCTCAATATTAAAATTATTTAGGAAAACACTGTAGCAATTTATAGTGTTTTGTGAGGAAATATACAATTGTATTTCTCAAGCAACTCATATACAAATGTAATTCTCAACCAGCTCAATATTAAAATAATAAGATCAACAAAGATAATTTTGGAAAATATCAAAAAAAAAATCAAAAGGAAAAAAACCATGCAGGGAAAAACTGTAGTAATCTATAGTATTTCATGAGAAAATCTACAGTTGTAATTTTCAACCAGCTAAATATTAAAAATAATAAAATCGATAGAGATAATTTTGAAAAAAATCATAACAAAAAAAATTATGTGGGGAAAAATTGTAGCAATCAATAGTGTTTTAAAGAAAAAAAACTATAAAGCTAAATTTTCAACCAGCTCAGTATGAAAAATATAAATTCGATAAAGATAATTTTGAAAAAAAAATCAATTAAAAAAATATGTAGTGAAACATTGTAGCAAGGAAAAAATCATGTGGGGAAACACTGTAGCAATCCACAGTGTTTTAAAGAACTACAAAGCTAAAATCTCAATCAGCTCAATATGAGAAAAATAAAATAAAATAAAGATAATTATGAAAAAACAAAAACAAATCATTAAAAAAACTATATGGGGGAAACACTGTAGCAATCCACGGTGTTTTAAAGAAAAAAAACTAAATTCTTAACCAGTTCAATAGTAAAAAAATAAAATCGACAAAAACAATTATGAAAGAAAAACAAAAAAATGGAAAATAAACATATGGGGAAAGCTAAATCTCAATTCTCAACCAGCTCAATATTGAAAAAATAAATTCAACAAAGATAATTTAAAAAAAAACCATGTGAGGAAACACAACAGCAAAACAAAAACCATGTGGGGGAAACACTATAGCAATCCACAGTGTTATTTTTGAAAAAACTATGAAGCTAAATTCTCAACCAGCTCAATATGAAAAAAAATAAAATCGACAAAGACCAGTTTGAAAAAAAAATAAATCATAAAAGAAAAAAAAATTATGTAGGGAAATATTGTAACAATCCACGATGTTTTAAAAAAAAACTACATAGCTAAATTCTCAACCAGTTTAATATTTAAAAATATTGGCAAAGATAATTTTGAAAAAAAAACAAAAACAAAAAAAAATTAGAAAAACAAAAAAGAAGAAGAAGAAGAAGTCAATTTTGGAAAAATAAAAAGAAGAAAAAAACATGTAAAAAAAAGGGGAACAAAAGCTTAAAAAAAAACATGTGGAGAAAGTGCTTTCCCCACGGATTTTAGAGTTATTAATAACAATATCTCAAGCAAAGTGCTTGTTTGGCAGCACCGTGCACTATAATTGCACCTATATTCATCAATAAAAAAACATAAAAAACTTTTTATTGCGAAGCAACCTGTAATGCAGCATGTTAAGCAGTTAATCCAAAAAAATCTTGTAATGCACCGTGCTCTTAAACAGTCAATCCAATAAAAATGTTTCGAATTCGAATCCAAATAGTGCCTGGTTTTGTGTAACTGAAAAGTTAGTTGTGGGTTTAGATCCCGAACATGAATTCTAATTGTATTTTTTTTTTTAATCTTTTACTTTCATTTTTGTTTGGAGTGACCCCCTTTAGAACTTATAGGTTCATGTTTTAACATGGTGATAATTGTTTCATTTTCTTAAAGGTATGATTGCAACAAAGCTAATAAAGTACATTGATTTTGTACTCAACTATAGAAATATAGAAACCACTAATGTAAAATGTTTCTTTCTAAAAAAAATATATTAACATTGCATTTGAATAGGTTGCCCATTATAATAAGACTATTTTTAAAAAATTATTCGTATTTTTCACTATTTTAAAAATCATTCGCATTTTCACCACTTTGAAAATTTTTTGTATTTTTCACCACTTGTAAATCTTTGTATTCTTCACTACTTTGAAAAATCATTTGTATTTTTCACCATTTTAAAAAACCTTCGTATTTTCCACCTGAGCAGGTTGCTCATTACAATAAGACCACTTTGAAAAATCATTCGTATTTTTACCACTTTGAAAAAATCTTCGCATTTTCCACCTGAGCAGGTCGCCCATTACAATAAGATCACTTTGAAAAATCATTCGCATTTTTCACCACTTTGAAAAATCTTTGCATTTTTCACCGAGGCAGGTCGCCCATTATAATAAGACCACTTTGGAAAATCATTTGTATTTTTCACTTAGGCAAGTCTCCAACGTTAATTTGAACATTTTAAAATTTTTGAATTTTACTGAGAGGTAGGTTACCTGGTGCAACCATACCAATTCAAAAGGTTTTTTTTTTTCAAAGATCATCTTTTTCTTTGTAAATCATATCTTCTTTTCTTTCGAATGCCCTTATCCTTCAGATAATGCACTATCTAGCCTTATCCCTTTTTCTTTTAAATGCACTTTTGAGCCCTTACTTCATACACTTTCAGAAGGATTGACCATTTCTTGATTTGGTGAGTCCGTTATCTCTCATTCCTTTTCTTTCTTTACAAAGCTTACTATCAAAATTTTCTTATACGACTTTCGATCTTAAGCATTATAAAGAGAGGGGCAATTGTCATAACTTATTTCTAGGTTATTCCTCAAATTCATCTTTTTTTCTTTCTAAAATAAAATAATAAAATAAAGACAGGTGTTTTGGCAAAAGTAAGCTGGAGGATTTCATATGAAAAAAAAATTAAGCTACAATTTTGAATGGAATTGGGAGTCTAATTGTACTTTTTTTACCACAAATACACAATGCAAATTCAAGATCAAATTAAATCATTATTGAACGAATCTGTATAAAAATTAAGCCTAAGGGGCATAATTAGATTTTTAATAGGCCAATTTCATTTAATCATAGGCCAAATAAAAGTTTAATTATGTTTAAGAATTAATTTGGGTTCAATTGAAGGATTTAATTAGGTGCAAGAATTTAATTATACTTTAAATAGGTCAAATTAATTTTATTGGGGACTTAATAGGTGAAAAATTAATTTTAGGAGCCCAATTTGGGCTTAATTGAGAAGAATTGAATTTTAGAAGACCAAATTTAATTTTTACCAAGTCAATTGATTGAAATCAGGGGTAAAATTGCAAGAAAATCAAAATTTTGGGGTCAATTAAGGGTTAAATTAAAAAAATTTGCAGGCAATAACCAGTTTATAAAAGGCTCCAAACTTTAGGCACTTAATTGATTGAAATCAAGGGTCAAATTGAAGAGATTTGAAAGTTTAATGGTCAATTAGGAGTTGAATTGAAAAAAATCTGAAACCAAGGACCAAAATTAAAAAGCGTTGAAATTGAAGTTTGTTAGGGGCAAAATTGAACAAAATTGAATGTTTGAAGCCAATAATAGGTGTAATATAGAGAAACTAGAAATCAAAGGACTAAAATGCTTTTTGCCAAAACAGTGTCGTTTTGGTGTTAATTATTCATCTTTTTCTCTAGAAAAGCTGCTCAAGTGACCTCATTCACGAGGTGTTTTATGCTTCATCTCTTCATCAAATTAGACAATACTTATATGAAAATTATCACTTGACATCTTACTACACTTTAGTATGATTTGTTCTGGCTGATTGTCACCACAACAGCCGTGACACTTTCCCAAAATAACCAACCCGATCAGCCCCTTATCTGCAACAAATTTGACAACCAATGATAGCCACTTTGAACCAATGGTTGAGATCTTTCCGGGTTGAATCAAATGCTAAGATTTGACACCAGTAAAGACAAAATGTTCCTCTTCCACCCCATATAAATAGGGGTGGATTTCATGGTCTAATGAAGGATAAATCAGAGGCCAAAGTCGATAAAAAATCAGCTTTCCTCCCCAGTTTTTTTTCTTCCACTGTTTCTCTTTTCTTTCTTTCTTCATCGTGGCCTTTGGCTACCACGACTCTCACCACCAACTTGACGACCACCATCTCCACCATAATTTACTAGCATAACCACCAGTCGATCACCTTACGTTAGGAGGAGCCACCGCAAACTTCTCTCTCTGCCAACTTCTCCTTCTTCCTCCCATAGCCAGCATAGCCACCAATTCCTCCATCAACGCCACCACACTCCCCGTCTCAACTGACTGTTACTCTTTCTTCCTCCATAGCAGCAACAATGAAAATAGCTTCTCCACCTTGAGCTTCCCCTTCTCCTTGTCCCTCCTCTAGCAACTAACACCAATGTCTCCACCCATAACTCCACCACCAGTCAACAGCCAAACCAACCAGACTCTTCTTCCACGCTAGGTAATCCCTTTTTCTCTTCTCCTCCCTCTTCTACGTCCATCCCTACCATTTTCATCATACATGCAAAACAATAATTTGTTATATGTGCAAGGGGGAAAATAATTAACCCCTCAAGTTTGGACTGGACTTGTGTCATCCCAGCCCAAATGTCTAGGCCGGGTCTAGCTCATACCCCAAAACAATAAAAAAATATTGGATTAGTTGGGCCGATGTCGCCCCAACTCTTTTTGGGCAGCTAGTCGGCCAAATCTGTAACACCCCACCCCACTAGCAAGATATTGTCCGCTTTGGCCCACGGGCCTCACGAATTTGTTCTTGGTAGCCACGTATGGCCCCAAGACGCGTCTTCCTAGTCAACATAAGCATGCTCATATAAGGCCCTCCCCCAAGTCCTCACCCGTCGATGTGGGATATTACAGAATCAAACCTAGCTGGGTTGGCCTAGTTGTCTGGGCCGAGCCCAACCCATGTATTTAATAATAATATATAATATTATATATTGTAAAAAAATGAAAAATTCAAAAAAAAATTAAAAGTCCTTTCAAAAAAATTTGTGATTTTCTCGCATGTTTCTCTACCAATTTTGCATAATATCAGGTTGTATATTTACATTGTAAGATGCAAATCTGGTATTAAAATACTTGGTTTTCTCCAAAATATTTTTTTAAAGACATTAAAAATTCAAAAAAAATCTGAAAAAGTTTTAAATTAATTTCCTCTTTCAAGAACAAAAAAAAAATATTTTGTTTTCATGCATACGGCCAAATTCTAAAAGTTTTCCAAGCATGTTTTCATATAAAAAAAATTGCATCTTTCTCATATTTTAAAAATGAAAAAAATATATAGATATCAGAACTAGTTTATAATTATCCGTTAAGATTTGGTCAAAATTTCAAAAACCCTTCACCAATCATTTTGTTCATTTTATGTTAGGGTTTAGATGTAGACATTTATTATTTGGGGGTATAAAACTACACAATAGAGTAAACCCTCAGGTATTAATGATACAAAGTGCAAAATAAATGTGATGCTAAAATTTAAACTTTAGAATAATTAGGACTTCACCCAATAAGGTAAAGATTTCCTCACAAAAGGAGATCTACCTTAGACCTTAGAAGAAGACCAATGAATATAAATTTAACTTAGAAAAACAATCAAGCAACAATGTAGCTTACCTCAAGTAGAGTGCACTTGGGGTGATGCGTCTTTTCCTTGCACAACCAATTCCTTGCTCAAACTCTCGCATACCATAGATTTTCTAGATACTAGGTGGCAACTTCTGAACGAATTAAGCACATTGAGATCGATTGTCATCTTACTCTTCATCATCTCAAGTGTTATAACCCAATTCTGGGTTATTCCCTACAATTCATTTTTTTTAAAATAATAATAAAAAAATAAAAAAAGGTTGGCAACGTGAAGAAAGCAGATAAAGAAGGATTCCAAAAAATACATAAAAACCAAGCTACAATTTTGAAGAAAATTCAAGGCCTAATTGTACCTTATTATGCCCAAAAATAAAGAAAAATGCAAATTCAAGGTCAAATTAAATGATTATTGGACGAATTTGTATAAAAATTAAGTCCAAGGACATAATTAAAATTTTAATATGCTAATTTGATTTAATCATGGGCCAAATGAATTTTAATTATGTTTAAGAATTAATTTGGGTCCAATTCAAGGATTTAATTAAGTGTAAAGATTTAATTAAATATAAGGACTTAATTATATACAGGCCTGGACCGAACCATTTGAGTCCTTCGACCCACAAAAAGAATATAAAAGGATCTATTGGTTTGAGATCGGCCCACCCCAACATTCCTGGGCTCGGCCCAGCCCATGTATATTTAGTATATACATTTATTTATAATAATATATATTATAATATTTAAAAAAATTCCAAAAATTGTTTAAAAAGTTTTGATTTTCTCAAATATTTTTCTACCAATTTTGCATAATATCGGGTTGTATATTTACACTGTAAAATACAAATTTGGTATTAAAATACTTGGTTTTCTCCAAATACTTCAAAAAAAAAAATTAAAAACATCTTTTTTAAAAAAGAGAAAAATCTCAAAAACTTTTAAATTAATTTTCCCTTTCAAAAACAAAAACAAATATTTTGTTTTAATGCACATGACCAAATCCTAAAAATTTTCCAAATATATTTTCATTAAAAAATTGCATATTTATCATATTTTGAAAATAAAAAAAAATAGCTATTAGAATCAGTTTATAATTATCTACTAGAGTTTGACCAAAATATCAAAAACTTTTTTTTAATTTTTTTAGGGTCCGGATATAGACTTTAATATTAAGAAATATAAGAGTATTTTGTTTTATTATTTATTAAAAGTGGAATAATCTTTACATTTTCTTTTCAATTTTTTTTGTTTAGCCTATATATATAGTCTCTTTCTATTTAGTTCAAACTTATTCCTTTTAATTATTTTGATTGTATCAGTATCAACAGATAGAACTCCTTGGAATAGCTCTTGGAAGGAATTGGAACCATCACATGGGTGCGTATAACGTTGAGGAGAACTGCTTGATTACCGAGTGCATAAGCTACCTTGTTGAAATTATTAGACTGATGCCCCAAAAGAAGAGGAATTTCAAGAGATAGGATATCGACTTGACATGTCGACAATTCAACTTTTAATGTCTATTGATCTCCTTCGTGTCATTATGGTTGGAAATAAGAATGGATTCCTTTTGCACTAAGTAGTGTTGTCAATACTTTAATAATTGAAAATGAGAGAATATCTGGTTATGAACTTGTCCACTTCTCACTAAAAACTATAATTGGGTAGCTTTATCGACTAAAAACACATCTAATCTCTAATCTTGAGACGTCATAATTTACCTCAAAGAGCCCGTTAAAGCTAGGAAAAGCCAGCTAGCTTCCACTTTTTCTATCAATTAGAAATTGCATCGGTTTACTCACATGGTTGCTTTTTAAAGTGATTTTTTATTTGAAAATATATTAAAATAATATATTTTTATTTTTAAAAATTATTTTTAATATTAGCACATCAAAATAATCTAAAACTCTAAAAAATATTAATTTGAAGCAAAGAAAAAAATTAAAAATTATTAAATTTTTTCAAAAGCATTTTTGAAACGCAAAAACAAATAGTGTTTTATGAAACTCAGTTAAAAAAGCATGTAAAAACTGTTTCACGAAAACTGCGTTTCAAACTCAATTTTTTTGTAAGCCCCATAGTATAAAACATAGTTTTTACAGTTATCAAACACCTTATTGTGTTTTTTGCACCGCAAACACAAACACACCCTTAATCTCAATTCAAATTCTTCTTCTTTTTTTCTTATGAATTGATCCTGTTATTTCATCCATTTATTAATCAAGTCCTTCTATTTATATCTAATAGTAAAACTAACAAAAAAAAATATCGTTTTAATTTATTGCGTAAACCTCAATTTATTTCCTCTAAAAAATACAGATAGTTTACCAATAGTTTCATAAATAAATTCTTAACGTGATTCATTTTGAATATATTTAATTTTGTTTTGAAAGAAAATTCACTTGAAAAGCAAAAGAAAGGGATGAGAATATGATCAAAACAAAACCCAATCAATAAAAGAAAAATTCAAAGACAAAACTCACTAAATTTTTATATATTAAAAATCTCAATCAATAAAAGCATCAAATGCAGAAAAATACAATGCCAATTATAGAGATATATAGTTTATTTTAAGAAGAAAAAACAGTTCAATTTTCTAAACCTTGAACAAAATATCATATCAAAAGGAAATTGATAGATCCTATATAAAATTCAAGGAGAAAATGAAATTAAACCAAAATTTATTTGATGGCAAGGAACAATGACTAGCATTTATCAATAATAAAAAATTAAATACTTGAAACAGATTTATCAACATCACTCTTACAGATACCACTCATCTCGCTGGAAAAGTTAGAGCCAACTTTCAACTTCTTGTGAGCCAGAAGCCCATCCCTTTTGATATTTCTTTGAAAGCATTTGTTGTGAGGATGAGGAAACATTTTACCCCATAAATTATATATATATATATATATATATATATATATATATATATATATATATATATATATATATATAAAAA
>Ga0325414_1007085_pt1 | contig 11905 bp, 6 predicted proteins | sample PopdelMetagenome_8_FD_206183 | JGI IMG/M metagenome (GOLD analysis project Ga0325414, IMG submission 206183) | Populus deltoides microbial communities from Bellville, Georgia, United States - Leaf-PdKOR-R3 | ecosystem: Host-associated > Plants > Phyllosphere > Phylloplane/Leaf | place: USA... | reverse complement strand
TTAGGTTTATTCAGGCAAATAACGCGGCACATAATTTTAAGGTAGCTCAGTTGGAGAGTGTGCAGGCTCAACTTTTGGATCGTGAGTGTAGAAGATGGCCAACAAACAGAGCATCACAGCATGTGAACGTAATTAAATGCAAATTTGAACCATTATCCCAGATAAGTTCCTATTTTACAGAAATAATAGTGTTTGTTTTCTTCTGGGTAATGCTTATCCTCTCTGTCCCTTTTCTTCTCCTCAAATTTGGACTTGCTGTTATTTCCAATAGTCTTAATTAAAGAGAAGAAAGTTTCCCTGAACGAAGGAAAAAAAAATGAAGAAAAACATTTGAAAAGGAAGTGGGCTAGAAAAATTCGACAGTCCATCTTGTTTCTCTCTAGTACGCCGGCCTAGCAATCTTGCTTCTCTATCCGCATTGAAAAAGGAAGTGGATTAGAATCTTCTCGTGGGGCAAAAATAACAATAATAATAATTAATTACATCGAAGATACATTGTCAGGTTTGAACTAAATGAGTCCCGTGTGTATCTACAGGACAGTGGTAAAATTATTGTTTTATGAAATTTTAATTTTTTAATTTTAAATTATTTTAATGAATTGATGTCAAAAATATTTTTTTTATAAATATATTATTTTGATATATTTTTAAATAATAAATATTTTAAAAAATAACTTCTACTACTATTTCAAACACCTTTTTAATTTTTCATTGATACGATTTTATTGGAGAAATTACAAGTAGAATCTTGTTTTTAATTTTTAATTTTTTTAAAAAAATATTATTACACCTTCTCAATTAAAAAAAAGGTATTGAATTATGGTTTCTTTTTCCTTGCAAAAAGTTTATGATTTCTTTTTCAAAATTAAAATTAACAAATTAATTCTTCCAAATCCTTTTTTTCCCCTGCATATCGTTCATAAAAATTTGAATATTTCTTCTTTCTTTCAAAAAAGGGGTTAATTTGTCTACAAATTGAAGATGCAGGTGCGAGAATTACTGGCACGGAACATTTGAGGAAATCCAGTGGCGGAAATGTCATCGTCTAGGCTATATATAAGATCATTTAATCTCTCCACTTGCTACCAAACTTACTCTCCTGTGTTCTTATTTTGGATGAATTCTTATAATCTTCTTCATTGACGTCGTTGTACAGGTTCTAAGCACATTTCACGAGAACAGGTCTAGTTAATCCATTTTTCGTGATAATTAATATTCATGATAACCCCCTGTTCTTGATGAATTAATTAGAGATAATCAATCGCAATTATAGCTTCTTGATTTGGCTGCAAGGAGTTCAAACATGAATTTAATTATTACGTGTTGAGTTCGAGTCAGAACGTGTATTTCTTGTAAAAGTCTGAAACAGCTGGAATTTTACTTCCTCATTAAACCTATAAAATACACTTTCTAAAAAATAAGGTTTTCTCAAATCCAAAAAAAAAGTATTCAATTAATAATTTTTATTTATTTATTACTATACATATACCTAAAACCTCAAATAACTATTATATTAATAATCATATAACTCAAATTTAAAACCATATCCTAAACATTTTACATTTTAAAAATGTACTATCACGTAACGTAGATATATAATTAGTTTTACAAATGATTTGTGGAATATTTTTAATTATTAGAATGCTGAGTGAAACATCCCATCAACTGATCTCTCGGGATGGAAAAGACATTATGCTAATTAATTATACAATAAGATATGGGTCCTTCAAAGGAATATATATATATTTCAATATTCCAGAGAATATATATATTCATTTTAAAGACGCTTGAAATTCAAGCTGGCTAGCATGCCCCTAAAGGCTAAAACTAAGCCGCCCACTTTCCCACTGGATTAGAGGCTTCAAGCACAATGAACTACAAGTTAAGCCATTACTTTGCTTGCTTCTATTGTAAAGGTATAGCTAACAGTAGTAGTGGAGCAATGTGTTGGTCCGTAACGTTAGGAATCTCCAATTCTAAATGAAATTTCATCCTCTTCACGTAAGGATTTAATTAAAGGTGCCAAAATAAAAAATAAAAACAGTTTCTAGTCAGAATTAATTATTTTAGTTTTACCAAATCGTGTAGATGTGACCAGTTACTTACATGTGTAGCGTATAATTATATGGCTTCCAAAAAGAAAAGAAAAGAAAAAAACAACATTTGAGATCTTTTTCTCTTCTCTTCATGGATATATATGCACTTGAAAAACAAAAAAAAAAACTCTTCGTCGATACATACCATTACGAGTCTGAGTGTGGGATCTTTTTGGTGGAGGGGAATCTTCCTTTGATTGTCAGAGACGGAAGCATTTATTCCCTTTTATTAGATTTCGGAAAATGGAATTCTTTTTTTTTTATGATTTTCAAAAATAAAATCTATACATTATAAAACAAATAAATATAAAAATAACATTTAATGAATGGATGAGAATTAAAATATTTAAAAAGAAATCTGTACGTATATTTTAGAAAATAGTAAATAAACCCAGTGAAACCCTAATCAAGTAAATCTCTTGCCGATTTCTATATCCAACTTGGATCAAATCAGGTTATATTTTATCCGATTCATAATGAAATTAAGCTACATTTACTTTTACGTTTTAAAATTATTTAAAAAAATTAAAATTTTTTATTTACTTTAAATTAATATTTTTTTGATATTTTTATATCATTTTGAGACATTAATATTAAAAATAATTTTTTAAAAAATAAAAAAAATATTTTATTATATTTCCAAATAAAATATACTTTAAAAAATATAATGTATATTTATTTTCACGTCCTCATAAATAGTAGCACCTAGCACCGGAAAGCTGGTTCCACCTTATCTGGTGCTTAACTACATTTATCCCCTAATTTCAGTGCTTATACATGCTGCATTGTCAGAGCTCGTTTGATATCGGAACTAATGAAAACTCCGGCACAGAAAGCAAATCTATTGCCATTGCAAAAACCGTCCCCAGTACTGATCATATAAAGCTTAATTAACCACCACGTATAAAAAGGATTTTGCGTGCTAATCTGTTGATCTAATTAAGAGCTTAATTAAAAGGTTAATGAAACTAACGACGTGGCTTAATTAACTACGTACTTTCAGAAAGAAACAAGAGATTAACGAGGCATTCTTCAATTGGTGTGTGTCTTGCCCGATGGGGTCTACGTACGTTGTTTCATGCATGTTGTGGAGGTGTAGTTTCTAATCCTTATCAAGTTACCAATGACTAGAAAAAGTGATAGGAACTGATCAGATGCAGATAGAGGCATGCATGAGCACACGTAAGTCAAACCTCTGAGCTAGTGCAGATACAATTACATCCCTCTTTCTGAGTGACAAATGCACATGGATGAGGTCTCCTGGACGTATGTTTCTAGACTAAGACTACACCGGATATTATTCGTAAACTGGAGTTCTAGAAATCTTGATAAAGCTAATTTATTAAATTTTCAATAAACTATATTGGGTCTGCAGTGCTTTAGTTCTGACTCAATTAGAGATCAAGTTTAGTCGTCCTTTAAATCAATATACATGAATACGAAAAACACACAGAGGGAGAGCGCCGGAAAACCTTTTTTCTAATCAAATTAAGAATAATTAGATAACTATAATTATGACAAGAAAAGGAAAACATTTCTGATGAATGAGTTCGATAAAAGCCTCGATCGGACCGAGATAGAGACTGTCTTAATCATATAAAGCATCATTAAAACCTTTTAGCAGCTGGCAAATTAATACATAAATTAAAGCATGTCTTTGTGTTCTAAAACCATCTTGGCAAATGGCAATTATAATCTTCTCGGTTCAGAATAAGCTAAAAAGTGGATCGTCCTCCGAAACAGGAGAAATGATGACGAGTGACCACCCATGCACAAAGTAATGTCTAGCTAGTAAGATCGATCTGGGTTTATATATGCAGATCAGCATGGCTCTAACTCCCCACCACCAAAAAAAAAGAAAAAAAAAAGAGAGGTAAAGAACAGCACGTATTGTGGTCATCATGATTGCGCAATAGGGCCTCAATTCTTTGTTAAAAAAAAAAAAAGAGGCCTCCATTCTCATACCTTAATCCGAAAAAAGCTTCACATGGTAGAAGAATAACACTACAAAAAGATGTACTCTTCTTTTGGTGATAACAAAAGGTTTTCTACTCTCTCCTATCTGACAACACAGGTACGTACATCCACCGCAAAACATAAAGATTCTCGCCCTCTATATATCTCTATGAATTTAATTTCTATTTGGAGAGGGCACGACCAAAGTAATTTGGCAAATGTATTTCAATTTAGTGTAGATTGCTACAGTCAAGAGAGAGGGAGAGAGAATATTTTGACAAAGGTTGTAGGGCTGCACATTGGGATGGGTACTTTATTTTATAATTATTTTTTTCTTGGTATATATTATTATACATTTTCTTTGATGCAAAGTTAACTAGTCTCCTTTGCTTTCTACTAGTATGTGTGTGAGAGAGAAACAAATCCCAACCTCTCTTCTTCTTAAAAAACGCACCCTATTCTTCCATATTTGCATCGCATTTGTTCTTGAATCTCTTTGTATTCCCAGGGTCTCTTAGAGAGAGAGAGAGAGAGAGAGAGAGAAGGAGAGAATGTTCCATACCAAGAAACCCTCAACTATGAATTCCCATGATAGACCCATGTGTGTTCAAGACTCTGGTCTTGTCCTCACCACAGACCCTAAGCCCCGTCTCCGCTGGACTGTTGAGCTCCATGAACGCTTTGTGGATGCTGTTGCTCAGCTTGGAGGCCCTGACAGTACTTGATCTATCTTTTACTCTTAAGCAGTCGATCATTAGTTATTCCTGTTTGTTTATTTGTGTTGATCATTTTCTAGCTTCAATCTCTCTAATACGTACGTGTTCTATTGCCTTCTCTCTCGCCCCTTTTGTCTACTCTTCATCAAAAAATTTGCAGAGGCCACTCCAAAAACCATCATGAGAGTCATGGGTGTGAAGGGTCTTACCCTTTACCACCTCAAAAGCCATCTTCAGGTTCGAATAGGACATTCTTTCATGCCTCTTTCGCTTTTGTATTGACACCTTTGCGCCATTTTCGATGTAGCGCGTTGGCTTGATTTCATTCTTTCTTTTCCTTTTATCTTTAATTTTCCTTTCTTTAATGTTTCTTTTCTTTTAATTTAGAAATTCAGACTTGGAAAGCAACTACACAAAGAATTCAATGATCATTCAATCAAGGATGGTAAGAGAGCTAGCTATGCCATCCATCTATCTATCTATCTAGGGTTTTTGTTTTTATTTTTATTCTCTCGGTTGTTAAAGGTGGCAAGGAAAGATAGACTCGGATCCGAGTCCTTCCTTTTGCTTTACGCAGAGTGAGTAACATTAATCTAAATGACGCCAACCTGTTCCATTTCTTCCCTTTGTTTCACAATATTTTGAGTGTTATACAAGCACAATATAATGGGATCAAAATGATCAGATTGATTTTGTTCATAATTTTCCATGGCATGCATGCAGCTTCGGCGTTGGATCTTCAACGAAGCGCAGCATCTTCATCCGGCATGATTAGCCGCAGTATGAATGAGTAAGTATTACATGCAAAAAAACGAAACAATTACGAATTTCAGCTAGCTGAGGGCTAGCAATTGTCCCCTTTTTTCTAAAGATATATAATAATAACAATATAAACAAAGTCGCTTAAGTGTCTTGTTTTCATTTTTGTGGAATGTGTTTGTGAAACTGTATATAACGTACAGAAACTCACACATGATTTATGCGATTAGGATGCAAATGGAGGTGCAGAGAAGACTGCACGAACAATTAGAGGTAAGCACAGATCAATTGCTCCTCAACTTCACCTCCACCCCACCATCCTTTTTTTTCATTTCATTAATGAAGACTGTCTATATGGACTTAATTTTATGCACATAAATTAATGCCAGGTTCAAAGACACCTTCAATTAAGGACTGAAGCTCAAGGAAAATATATACAAAGTTTGTTGGAGAAAGCTTGCCAAACCCTAGCAGGCGATCAAGACTTGGCTTCTGGAAGCTACAAGGGAATTGGGAATGAAGGAGTTCCTGATATGGGTGCAATGAAAGACTTTGGTCCGCTTAATTTTCCACCATTTCAAGACCTTAACATTTATGGGAGTGGCCAGCTTGACCTTCTACACAATATGGATAGGCCATCACTTGATGGTTTCATGTCCAACAATCATGACGACATTTGTTTGGGAAAGAAGAGGACTAATCCTTATGCTGGTAGTGGCAAGAGCCCTTTGATTTGGTCAGACGATCTGCGTTTGCAAGATTTGGGATCGGGACTGTCATGTCTTGGACCTCAAGATGATCCTTTGAAAGGTGACCAGATCCAGATTGCACCACCATTAATGGATAGTGGCACTGATCTGGATTCGTTATCTGGTTTATATGAAACAAAGCCAGTAAATCAAGGTGATGCACTGGATGAAAAGAAATTGGAAGCATCAGCAAAGACTGAAAGGCCATCACCAAGAAGAGCACCACTTGCAGCAGACAGGATGAGCCCTATGATCAATACCGGTGCCATGCCACAAGGCAGAAACTCACCATTTGGTTGAAGCTGACTTATGAATTATGTAGATGTAAGTGACATGATATTAATTATTAAGCTCTTATAAGTATGAGATGTAGGGTTTTTGGACTGGAAATTAAGTTACTAGCAATTTATTAAATTAGGGTTTCTACTCTGAGCTAACAGTACAATGCCATGTGTGGAAAACAATCCAGTCAAATTGTGATGAATTGACAAAGTACATTAAAATTGTACTTGTTTTGGCACTTGGTTTCAATTCTTAATTTTATCCCTCACGCGTCTTATATTTCATGATGGTTTGGAATGTGGTAGCATGCATATTCACACTTGATTTGTTCTATATATATTTCTTGAAACATCCTATTTTTATTATCATTTTGTTCAATATATTCCTTCACAACTCCTATTATTATTATCATTATTGTTATTTTTGGTAATTAATTAAATCGCTTATATATCCCATGCGTTAATTTGGTGTCAATGCAACAAGGAGTTTTCCATCTATCTTCTTGATCATCTTCTTCATCTTCATCTTTATATTCTCCTTCCTCCTCTTATCTCCCTTTTCGAAATCGGTAACTAAATATTTACCAGAACCCTTCTAGTTAATTTGTGCATAGAATGATGGAAAATGCAAGACCTACGGATTCTTGCTATCACCTTGCTCCTGTTCTTTTCCTTGCATTAAATCAAATTCATGTGTGCTTAGCTAACTGCGTCCATTCAAAAGCATCGGGGTATCATCAAACTATGCGACGTGGGAACGACCGAGATAAGTCGAGATCTATAACTTGCATTAATTAGAAAGTCTATGTTCAAATCCTGAAAAGGGTATGATGAAAATTTAAGGATGAAAGAAAAGTTGTGTCATTGTGTAATCGAGGACTCGTTAATTAGATCTTCCTTATGTTAATGCCACTGGCTATGTTAATGGTCCTCAAGGAAGAAAAGGATCTAGTGACTTTAATGTCGAAATGGGAAAGCCCGGGCCGGCTCAAATATAGGCATGGACTGTAGATCGACAATTTGGGTGGAGAAAACAACGGAAAAACAAATGTTATAGAGAAATATAAAATCATTTATTAAGTATAAATCTCATCTTCCTTATTTTCTTAATTGAAATAATAAGATTCAACACAATATACATATATAGCTATAGATCTGTATGCACAGTTTTGGATTAAACAAGATTTTACCTGTTAAGAGCATTGTAAAATTATCCATTGGACTTCACTAGCAACTTAAACTCGGAGATAAAAACGTTCTTTGACAAAGAAAAAAGAAAACTAAAATTATTCCTAAATTTTGAATAAAAAGCACATGTCATATGATTTTATGTAAAACTAAAACCAATTGAGTGTGTGTGTGTGTGTGTGTGTGTGTGTGTGTGTAGCATGGATCACATTTTCTTTTCTTTTTCATATCCTTTTATATATATAAAAGGATAAGTGTTTACCTTAGATTTCGTTCTGATGGGGGCTTTTATTCGAAGCTTGTACTTGTACAATGTCATGTTAGTTCCGTGTGGGTCAATGGACGTCATGCCCTGTTACTTTTTTTCTTTTTTGATAAGCAAAAGGTTACGAAGGACAAAGAAATAGAGTTTTGTCTGCAGGTGTATATAGGGGAGCAACGAACCACAGAAGACAACCCCGACCTATCGAAAAAACATTAATTGATATACAAAGGGAAATCCAATTCAAGATCAAACGGTAACGAGCAGAGAGGTCTACACTAGTATTGGAACTTGAATTTGCAGCAAACACTTAATTATCGCCATCATCAGAAATCTCAAGTAAATTCCATTTGAAAATCCACTAGCCTGTGAGCTAGCTAGCTTTCAATCAATCTGTCACCCTCGAGCAACAATAAATCCAACCACTAACAGTCTAACATATTCCATCCCCATGCCTATTACTAGTACAGATTTCTTTTTCTAACCGCTGCTTTCTAAATTAGTTGCTCTCAGTGACGTAGTCCTATCATTGCAGACAAAGCCATATTGGGGAAGTGAACATGAGAAGAACAAAGAACCTCTATGTGCTTCGGGAATCGCACATACAACAGTAAGATAAGGGAAAAAACGGTTTCTAAGAACCCATTTGTTCCGATTGAAGGGATATTTTATGTGTGTATATATATATATATATATTCTTTTTACCTTGAATGAGGAATAATTTTCCTTTAAGAGAAGCCGACAGGGAGTATCTATCTTTCATGCATGTCCCTTTTCTTCTTTACTACTATGTGTTTCAGGGTATCAAAATTAAGGAAGAGGACAAATGACTGTAGGGCACGCCTCCCATTATATTTGAATGCATTGTATCAGCATGACTTGATGAAACACATAAGATAAATCTTAACTAAGATTTTGCCTCACCTGATATCATAGTTTTCTTAGAGCCATCGCATGGTTTATATTTATAATAAAAGCAATTTTTAGCTGGTTTTATGGTCTCTGCTTTTGATTGATAAAATGTTCTTTATCATCTCTGAACCAGAAACTCGAATTTTCATCCCATTTCGATAATATCTGCCTGTATTCTTACACACGCGTATATATGTAGGCAGACTATCAGTAACCTACATATAGTAACCAAACAAAATATATATCACTAGCTAGAATATTGGTGATGTAGCTAAGATGAGAAACATGCAGAGGTTTCTTTCTCTTTGTTGATGGGAAAAAAAGATGGTGGTACCACTACCTTTATTGGTCGCAGAGAAAAAAATTTGGCCACTGCAAGTTGTCAAGAAAGCTCAGTCTCTCCACACAGACACAAAGAGAAAGAAGAAAAGCTAATAAAGCCTAAAGGAGAGGAGGAATGCAACACACTTTCATGAGTGCACATATCGAGGAAGCTTCTACCTTTATGCGCACAAAGTTAAGGGTCTTCCTTGCCTCAAAATCTACAGCATGAGTACGTTTTATAATAGATTTACTTTAATTTACATGCATAATGTGAGTATTATGATCCGTGGTATATATGATTATAACAAATTATGAAGGCACCAAAAAAATATAATATAACAGGGTGATTGAGGATGTTCAAAGTAATTAAATCATTGATTTGCATCCTAATCAAGGCACCTTGGATTCTGTTTAACTTCCTATTTGATACGTTCGGGTTCTAGCTTTGAATGTTTGCTAACAAAGTGCTGCCTAGAAGCTTTTTTTTGTCCCCTGTCTCTCATGCTTTTAGGCACAGGATCGAGCTAGCTGTGGATAACAATACGGCTGGATAGGTAGAGTTTATGCTAAGGATTTTGACTGGCATGCACTGTTTACTGTGTTGATCGAATAATGCACTCCGTGTAAATTTTTTAGAGCTAAATTTCAGTAACCATTCCCGAAATAATGTAAACCACACTCGTTACCTTGTTTACAAAAATTTCCCTCATTATCTAATTCTCTTGGTACAATCAAATTATCATGATCAGCGTAGTTTATACTCTGTTTTTGTTTTTTGTTTTTTACAAAAATGACCATATATATCAGCATATCATTTGAACTATGTACAGAGATCGTCTCTAATAGTGTACTCTCTCCGTCTCATGCATATTTATTAATTTTTATCAATTTCTAAAGGTTAATATAAATTAATTTTGATCAAATTTTTTTATTAACTATATTGAAAATTTTAAATTAGTTTTTAGAAATATTGAAGTTTATATTTTATAACTATTTAAAAAAATAATATAAAAAGGAAAAATTACTAAGAGATATATTATATTAAACTTTGAAAAGTCAAGAGGCGAGAAAAACTGGGATGGTATATTCCAAAATAAAAGATATATAAACAAAAAGTTATTAAGTGTTTGGGATAATAGTTAATTAATATATTTATGTGTTTCAACGTCTTCTTTTTAATTTAAAAAACTCTAGGCTTACAATAAAATTTTTGAGTACATGCAAAAACAGTCATAATTGAAGGGATTAAAAGACCCTTCAATGACAAAGTTAATATTTTTATGAGAGAGATATTAAATGACTTAAAAGAGCATTAAATTTCAAAAACAAATATGTTTGTTCTTGAGTTTTAGGTTTATTAATGCTCTAAATTTAAGTATTTTTATCTTAAGAGATAAAAAGTTGTGAACCTTTTACCTGGATGGTTTATGAGGTATTTATACCTTCTGAACCTTGTCGTTTTCATAAAAAAAGAGCTGGAAAGACCTCTACTTTCGGCGATATTAATAAGATGCAAATATCTCTTATAGATCATTAATGAAATAGTAAGTATGGTAGGTCCGTTAAGAGACCTTATATACACTTATAAGCATAGAAAAATCATTGTCTTTGTATAAACAATTATTTTAGATGGAAAGGCATTGCAATTTATTATGTCTTTAACACTTATATTATAAAGGATTGTTTAAGATTAACATAAAACCTTAGAATTTGATAATGTCTAAGTTTTTTTTATATCTGACATGTTTGGCTAACTATCAAACCCAAGTATCTTGAGTCTGGCATAGTTACCAGACCCATGTTATGTTGGACTTCGTTGACTGTTAAGTTTAAGCATCTTGTATCTGACATGCTTGCTTGGTTCATATTAACTTGGACTTGATTGATTGTCAAGACTAAGTATCCAAAGTCCGACATGGTTGTCGGACTCATATTATGTTGGACTTAACTGATTAACAAGTTCAAGTATCCTGGGTTTAACATGTTTGTCAAACCTATTTAATTTTTTAAAAAAATATTTATAAAAATCTTAACGAAAAATTATCTTATTAGATAGATGGAAAGAGTAGTTTTCTTTAGAAACTAAACGAAATAGAATTTAAATGTCAATGGACCGTGATACGGGGCCAATATATATTGCCATAGAGAACTTAAAAACAAGGATGGTCTGTCTGATTTGAGAAATAAAAGGAATTGCCATCAGTATAAGTACTGTAAGTTTAATTATAAGATAATCAAGAATGATAGCTAATTGTTTTGTTTTTTAGTTAACTGTTTCAAAGAAATTGACAATAATATGAAAATTTCTATATATAAAAACTAATAGATATTCAATACTATATCAAATCGATTATATATTTACTTGGTGTGGGAACATAGGTTAATTTTCAAATACTTTTGAAGATATGAAGCCAAATCCTTATCATTAGCAAAGAACAATAGTAGGAATAAGCATGTATCAAAATAATACTTGAGACACTCTTCGGCAGGTAACACTTGAGATTTTCAAGAATATATCTATCAAAAAGTCACGCCATGGAATTAATATCATAGAAAAGATGGATTCATGAGGATGATATAGCGAGAAAGGGTTTTTTTCCTCATGAGGTAACTCAAGACTCGTCGAGCCCTGGTGTGGAATGAAAAAACCACGAGGAGCCAT
>Ga0325414_1007084_pt1 | contig 11905 bp, 8 predicted proteins | sample PopdelMetagenome_8_FD_206183 | JGI IMG/M metagenome (GOLD analysis project Ga0325414, IMG submission 206183) | Populus deltoides microbial communities from Bellville, Georgia, United States - Leaf-PdKOR-R3 | ecosystem: Host-associated > Plants > Phyllosphere > Phylloplane/Leaf | place: USA... | reverse complement strand
CTGTTCTGCAGGGGTCAGGAAAACTTGCAATCCTTTTTTGAATATATATCTCATTGTACTTACCGGATGGTAGCAGGAACCTCAAGACATTACTTATCATTGCTTCCATGATGATAAGTAATAGCTCTCATTCTTTACTTGTTTTTCAATTGATATATGCTGAATAAAGTGTGTATTATTGGATGTGGCAAACAGTTTTCCAGGGCAACATAGCAAATCTATAAAGGAACACTAAGCAAATTCAACCTAACATGTGATAATGTTTCAAAATCCAATACACTCGTGTTTGGACAATGAATAATTATATATTCATATCAATATTTTATTTTTCAAAGCTTATGTGGTTGATGATTGGTGATAAAAGACTTAATACCTGTAAAATAGTTTTTTATAATAGCGTTTGAGGACTTTTAGATAATAAAGTTAGTAACTTTTAAGAAAAAGATTGCAATGAGCAAATGAACTTTAAATTTTAAGAATAAGAGTGTTTGTTCTTGTTTAGGTATGATAAATGCTCCAGGATTTTAAAGTATTAGTGTCTAGAAAATAAAAATTGTGAACCTTTTACCTGAGTGGTTCAGGAGGTATTTATAACTCTTAAACCTTGTCGTTTTATTGGAGTGGAGGGACTGAAGAGTCATTTCTTTCTTATAGCATTAATGAGGGATGCACATTTCTTACACAACATTAATAAGGGATAAATATCTCTTATACTATTAATGAGATGAAAATATGGTAGGCTATTGAGAGATTTTTTTATACACTTAAAGTGTAGGGAGATGAATATCCTTGATATTAACATTTCATATTAAAAGTCATAAGAATAAACAAATTGAGCTCTATGATTGGACATGAGGGTTATGATGATCTCAAGACCTTCAGCCTTTTGTGCTTAGCACACTGTGATGCCCACAATCAATTGGTATGGTAACGAGCCAAGTCCATGCCCAGTTAGGCTTAGCATATAGCAAAGCCCAAGGTCGAAGAGTTTATATGCCCATACTCAAATGGGCTTGGCATGCGACCAAGCCTAAAGGCAACAAGTCTACATACCCATGCCCAAATAGGCTTGGCAGTAGCTAAGCTTAAAGGTAATAAGTCTGGCAGTTCATTAGACCCATGCTTAATAGGGCTCGACGTACAACCAAGCCTAAAGGTACTAGGTCTGGCACTCACTAGACCCATACACATTTGAGAATGGTATGGTGCCAAGCCCATAAATGGTAGGTCTGACAACTTGCTTGATTCATGTCTATATAGGCTTGATAAATAGCTGAGTCTAAGGGTGTTGGGCTTGACAACTTGTGAGATTTATGGCCATTTTGGCTCAGTAAATAGCTGAACCTAAAAACATTGAGTCTGACAGCTCATAAGACCCATGTCCGCTTGGGTTCAGCATGTGGTTGAACTGAAGAATATTGGGTCTGATAGCTCGTTAGACCCATGTCTGTTTGGGCTTAACACGTAGCTAAACCCAAAGATATTGGGTCTAGTAGCTCACTAAACTCTTGTCCGTTTGGGCTGAGCACGTAACTGAACCCAAGGATGTTGGGTCTGATAGCTCAATAGACTCACACCTGCTCGAGCTCAGTTACGTGTGAAGCCCCAATAGACATGAGTCTGGAAAGCTGACATACCTAACATCCTTAAGGTTAGCATGTGGCTGAACTTATAGATGTTGGGTCTGGCAGCTCGTCAGACTCATGTTAGCTTGGGCCCGGCAAGTGGTTGAACCTAAGAATATTGGGTCTAACATCTCATTAGACCTATGCCCGGTTAGGCTTAGCAAATGGCTGAACTCAGGATTGGGTCTGACAGCTTGTTAAACCCATGTCTGCTTGGACTCATCACGTGATTGAACCCAATATGCTGGGTCTAGCAGCTCGCAAGATCCATGTCTGCTTAGGCTCAACAGGTGGCTGAATCCAGGTTGTTGAGTCTAGTAACTCACCAAACCTATGTCCGTTGGGGCTCAACTTATGGCTAAACCTAAGATATTAGGTCTGACAACTCGTCAGACACATATTTGCCCGGGCTCAACACTTAGTTGAACCTAAGGATGTTAAGTTTGACAACTTATTAGACCTATGTCTACTTAGGTTCAATATTTAGTTGAACCCAAAGACGTTGGGTCTGGCAACTTGCGAGACCCATGCTCGTTTAGGCTCAACACTTAACTACATCCAAGGATGTTGGGTTTGACAACTTGCTAGACCTATAACCACTTGAGTTTGGCTCGTAGTCATCATGGTTGTCAAACTCGCGAGTTGACTCGTAAAATCGCCCGATTTTACGAGTCAACTCAGAGATATAGTGTGAAATCGGGTAGCAAACTCGAAAATCAGTAAACTCGGTCAAACTCAGTCAAACTCGGTTAAAAATTAACAAAATCTATTCACTCTTCTCAGAATCTCAGTCCTCTCCATCCTGCTTGTCTCACAAAAATCCCCCTTTCCCCAAATCCGCCAGCAACGCCTTCCACTCTCTTTCTTTCTCTCAAAACACCCATTTTTTTCTCTCTACACTCAAGTCTTCACCACTGCGATGGAGGCGCAGCCACCAGAACCAGGTTCTTGCAATTTACTTGGCTTTCGGTGGTTTTTTAGATTATTAGAGATACAACAATGGAGACATCTCTAAGATATGGAGTAGATTCCAAAGCCCTCAAAATTCATGCCAATGAGAGGTTTGCCATTGATTCCAGCACCCACTTGCAGGTAACTAGGATTGATTTCTTGATATTATTTATGGGAATTATTTAAAATGCAAATTTAGGGCTTTAATTTTTAATTTTTGTTTTTGTTTAGGTTCACGGGGAGCTAGATACAAGAAGTAAATTGTAAGTTGTTGTCCTAGCTACCATATGCAACTAATATCTTCCTTCCCTTACCATGACAGAGGAATTTAAAAGCAGCTGCGGAAGTATCTTGGAGCATCTATAATTTTCATAGAGAACAAGATGTTAGATTCAGAATTGGGTATGAAGTGATTACCAAGCTACATTTCCCATAACTTTATGGTTAAAAGTTTTAACCCAATCCCAAGCTTTGTTTTTTCTGTCTAATGGTGGTGATTATAGACAAAAATTATCTAGGTATTCTGTGAATCTGTGTTTATCTTCTGGGTATTCTACTATTACTTGGTTTGCTGCTAGAGTGCTAGTATTTTTTCGGAGGGGGAGTTGTGCTGCACTGCTCTGAATCTGTGTTTGATCTTGCTTGCTTTGGTGTTGCAGATTCTGCAATTTTGCATAGACAACGAAGCATTCTAGCCGGGATTGCACTCTTGGACTGCCTTACTTTATTTTCAGTACTGGGACACAAGAAAAACCTGCTGCATTCTTGTATGAACGTGGAAACTCCTCGTAAGTTCACTGCCAAGGCACTTCCATGGATCTGGTTTTCTTTTTCCACCACTGGCTTTTTTCCTGTTTGTGTTTTTATCCAGTCAAGTTCATTGTTTTACTAGCTAGTAGGGCCTTGAAATATTATATTCTCGTTGAAATTTGAGAGTCCAAGATGTGTTGATGAAATGCATGCATCTGTTGATAAGCATGAAAATTTTCAAATGTGAATGAAAGAAAAGAGTGTGTGTGTGTGTGGCAGTTCATGTCAAATTTCTTATACGAGAGGGCTCTGTTTAATTTCTTGCTTGCTGTTTTTGTGTGTTGTAATTTCTTGTAACTAAGATTGCTAGTTTTCAATGTGTTAAGGTTTTTTATATTTTGCATTTAATTCTCAATGTGTATTACTGGATAGGTCAGTCTTGGATTAGAATGCCTTTTGCAGTGCTTCTGTTGCCTTTTTGTGAATTGTAAATCATTAGATTACATGTTATCACCTGCTATACTTCTGTAGTTTAAATACTGGGAAACAAACATTTCAATTCCTTTAGAAATTGGCATTGTATTTGGTGGCAGCAGGGCAATTGATGCTAAGAGCCTTGCTTGACGTCTTTGTTTGGCTTCTTTGTCTTTACTGAGACTTTGGCTTGTACAATTTTTACCTTGTTGAATACAGGTTGAATCTGGAATTGGTAAGTTCATGTTCTTGTCTTTTATGGCTGGAACAAAGTCAATGATTGGCAACTTCTATTCTATGTGTTGGGCATTAATACTATTTGTCGGGCTTGCATATGCAATTACATATTGTATTCTTGTCCAGTTATTTTAAGATGTTTGGATGTTTATTTTGTGATTTTACGATTTCAGTTAAAATATTTTACTTGTGATTTTATGATTTTTAGTTAAAAAATTTTACTTCCGATTTTACGATTTGAGTTTACGAGTCGAGTTTATATTGTATATTCCGTGTCGTGTCAAAAAAGCATTTTTGACAACCTTGGTAGTCATGCCCAAAGATGTTGGGCCTGGAAGTGACATTGACCATGTCTTTCAGGCCCGACATTTTGCAAAGCTCAGGGATATTGGATATGGATGCAAGCTTTACTCATTTATTATTGGGTTATCACCCTGCCTTTGTATCTTCTAAACAAGGACTTAAGCTTAACATAATTTTTCAAAATATATTGAATCGGTAGCCTCCTAAGTCTTTGTGTATTGAAAACATAAAGATTTGAAAGGTTTTTAGCTTTTAATGATAAACTTTTTATCTTTTCCATGTGATAAGAATTCTTGTGACTATGTGACTTGTCTTAATTGAAAAGGAGTCTATTGGGAAGAGAAACGATGACGTGCTTTTAATGTAGTAATTGGTTAGGTTTTTGGAGATATTCAATGACATCAAGGGTTATTCATTCAACGACGAGGATGAAATGTTATTTCTTTTACAACCCTGGTCACTTTCACCTCCATTCTTTTCTTTTATCTCCACTCTTGTAACTTCTTTGTAAAAACAAATTGTTAAAGAAGCTTTGAATGAAATTTGTTTTTATTTACAAAAAGAAACTATTATTTTAGGTATTCCCCACATTAAACTTTGTTATTCTTCATTCTAGTTATTTAGTCAGAAAAAATGGATTCTATAATAGTTAGGTCCAATCTTAAGAGTAGAGATGTTATTTCTTCTAGTGGTGAATTTAGCTTCCATCTAGAAACTGAAAGAAATAGTAGAGGACAAAGGCTCATTAGACTAGACCCTAAGACTAGAGGGGATGAAACTTTAACATTCATCTCTGGAAGAGGGAAGGTAATTCCTAACCCTAGAAAAGTCCCTCCTCTATTGCCTTTAAAGAATCCTAGGAAAAAGAGAGACTGTCTCAAACCCTTGAAGACACTGAGCCCAACACCTTAACAATAGAGCATGTGACCTATGTAAATGGTCAACATCTAGGAGAACATGTGGCTAAATTGCCTTCAAGGACTAAAAGGATTAGCCAAACGACCATGACCACCTCTTAAAGGCGTTGTGAGATAACTGTCGCCTTCTGTATGTATGAGTTAGGGTATTCTCTCTTTAAGGGTTCATAAGGGAAGTCTTTTGTTATTACAGGTTGGATCTAGGCTAGTTGTGTTTTAATGGATGAATTATCATATCCGCTTTTGACAAGTTTCCTAGGCTCGTTGGACTCGAGCCTACTACAAATATCTTCAAGATTTGTTACAATTTGATTGGTGGTGCTGATTGTGGTAACGACATTCGTTGGTTTTGATTGGTACAATTTGATTGGTGCCACTACTTTTGTGGAGTTGGAGGCCAGAGCTAGTGAGGGAAGACATTCTTTTTTGGTTAGGGGTCAAACAAAGTTTATCCCTTCTAAAATGATTGCGAGTACTATTGTTTGCTTCAAGAGAAGGAGGGTCTCCACCCCCGTGGAGTTTACTGTTGTAGCCTTAGCCTCTCATGTTACCTCATTGCTAATGCCCTCACCATCACTTTCAACCGCAGAGACCTTTTTGGCTGTTAGGATTTCTGCCCAGGGGGCTTTACTAGAAGCTAGACAACTTAGGCTCGAGATGTTTTTGTTAACCTTGTCCTCAGTCGAGCCCTTTCTTACCTTGAACGGGGATGAAAAGTATGGCATGAAGTTTATTCTTGATGGGAAGTCCAACTTTAAGGTTGAAGACTTAGAGGTGTTGAAGAGCTTGAAAAGGCTTTTAACCATTCCTTCAGACGTTCAAGTGATGTTTGATGAGAGCTATAACCATTATTTCACCTTTACTAGATAAATTACTCTCTACATAAGAACCAACTATTGTCTGCTCCATTTATTTTATTTTTAATTATCATCTTTTTATCTTTGGTAGACTTTTATGACGTGTGCCCACTCTAAAAGACATTGGATGGTTGAAAGGTGCCAAATGAGAGAGGCCATTACCAAGCATAAGGCAAACCAGACTCCTTTTCAAAGGCTGAGGGTTGAGAAAGATGCAACGAAGGTTAAGCCGCGGGAGCTCAAGATAACATATGTAGCGCTAAAGAAAGACATGAGAGGTTAGTAGTTTCAATTGAACTCCACTGAAAGGGAGCTTTGCCTGGCTCGTGATGAAATGGCCTCCTTAAAGTAGAGGATGATTGAGATAAAGGCATCATAAGAGACTTTGAAGGCCTAGCTCCTTATAGCTAAAGAAAAAGTCCATAACTCTCGTAAGCGGATAAAGGCTTTGAGGAGTTCCAGGAGATATTTGAAGGGTCTCCAGCGCTGAAGGAGATGGTTGGAGACAAGATTTTCCTTGCCATGTTTGTCATATATTTCTTTAACATGTAAAGGGGAATTCAAGTGGAGAATGTGTCAGTCCGAAACTATACTCGAGAGTAGGAGATCTGAGATCAACCCTTGACGAATTGATAAGAGACCTTTAAACAGCACCTAGAGAAAACAAAAATGTATTTTTGTCATTTTGAATAAGTCATACATATATTAAAAACTTATATTCTTATTCTCATTGACGATGATACTTTTTCAAATAATCAGAGTGCCAAGCGTGAAAGAGACTCTTTCCTTTCATATCTTATAAATAAAAGGTGTTTGGCTTTACCACCCTTGTAAATTTGAATGTACCATCCCATTTTGAGGCCAACTTGCTTTTACTTTCTCTATTATTCGTAACTTCTAATTTCCTCAACACCAAATCCCCATACATGAATATTTTATTCTTGACTCTAACATTATGGTACTGGGCAGTTTTATGTCTATAAACTTCATTTCTGATCATTGCAGTCAAATGAGATTGTTCTAAGAAATCTAGATTAACCCTAAGGCCTTGTTAATTGCTAGCTAAGGTATAATGGATGACTCAATGACCTAGGCACCCAATTTTAGCTGGGATTATGGTGTCAATTTCAGAGGTTAGGAGAAATGAAGTTTTTCTAGTAGACGTTCTCTAGGTAATATAAAATCTCATTTAGCAGTTCTACCCACTTTAATCTGGCTTCTGTTATCTTCTTTTTAATTCCATTGAGAAGGACCTTGTTGGTGAGTTAAACTTGACAATTTTTCTAGGGGTGGGAAATTGAGGATAATTGATGTTTAATGTGAAGCCTTTGACATTGCTTTTTCATCTTGTAACTATCAAATGGTGTCCCATTATTAGTGATCAAGATTTTGGTAATTCCAAATCTATAAATGATGTTCTTCCATAAGAAAAACATGACATTATTGGTGGTGATATCTGTCAAAGTTGACATTTCATGAAAATTCATTTTTTTTTTGCTTAAAATTATTTTTTTATATGTTTTTGGATCGTTTTGATGTCAAAAATAATTTTTTTAAAATAAAAGATATCATTTTGATGCATTTCTAAACGAAAAGTACTTTGAAAAGCAACTACTACCACACTCCCAAATACCCCAAAAGTAGTCTACGACTACCAAAATGAACTGTCTATTCCATGTGGCCTTTGAAAAAGGACCCGATATGTCCATCCACCATGGGGCAAAAAGTTACGAGGAAGATATTGTTGTCAACTATGTAGAGGGTTGTTCAGAGACTGATGTAAACTTATGACATTGATCACATCTTTTTAACAAATTATCAGCATCACCTAGGATGACTGACCAGTAAAATCCTGCATTGGTGACCCGAGCAACAAGAGTTCTAGAACAGGTGTGAAAACCACAAATTTCTCTATGGATTTACCTTAAAACATAAGTGCTTTCTCTAAGGGACAAGCAGTTTAACAAAAGAGCCAGAGCAGATCGTCTATATAAGAATGCTTCAACAAAACAATACCTTTTTGACCGTCTGATTAAAAAAATGATCTCATTTCTGTCCAAGAGAAACTCCTAGTTAGCAGATAATCTTTAAAAGGAGTTCTCTAATTGTTTTCTGTGTCAATTGGGTTGGCCACTAAGCCTTCCTCTATGCTTAGTTTTTCTAAAATTTCAATTCATACATCCAGAAAGAGTTCAACTGAATTGGAGCTTGCTAGTTTGGACAATATATCTACCTTGCCATTCTTATTTCTTGGAATTCTATCAATTGAAATTTATTGGCCTTTGTATTTTTGCGAGAATGACCTCTAGAGGGACTAGAAAATCATTGCGGTTGATAACTCTCAGTGTCATTTTTCCCAGCATTCTCTGAATGATGTAATTGTCTCCTGGCTAAGGAGACAAATTGTGGTTGAGAAGCTAAGACTAAGGGTGTTACCTCATGTGTCGAGACTCGCTAGGCTTGATTTTTCCCTTGAGTGGCCATCCCTACCTTTGTAAAGAGCCAAACCTAATTAAAGAATTGTTGAAGCTCTGATGGAGCAGATATGACAACAATTATAGAGAGGTATATGACATGTCCCATCCCATATGTGTCTTGGTTGTCTGCCATAAAGTGACTTAGAAAGGTTAATAACCAAACTCATAAAAGAGTTTATGACTTTTTGATCAAGTCTCCCACATACGGTGCCAAATGATGATGTTTTAAAATCTAGTATGCTTAGGAATGATGGTTTTTGGTGTCTGGACAATGGGTAATCATATGTTCATGTCAATATTCCATACTATAGAGCTTATAAGGTGGGTGATTGGTTTTAGAAGGCCTAATACCTGTAAAACAATATTTTTTTATGGGGTTTAGGGACTTTCAGATGATAAGGTCAATAACTTTTAAAAAATAGATTGCAATAAATGGGAGAATGAACTTTAAATTTCAAGAACAAGAGTATGTATTCTTGTTTTGGTATGATAAATACGCTAGGATTTAAAGGTATTAGTATTTAGAGAATCGAAATTGTGAACCTTTTACTTGAGTGGTTCAAGTGGTATTAATAACCCATGAACCTTGTCATTTTACTAGAGTGGAAGGGATGAAGAGTCATTTCCTCCTGATAACATTAACGAGGGATAAATATCCCTCATACAACATTAATGAGATGAAAATATGGTTGGCTGTTGAGAGAATTTTTTATACACCTAGAAGTGTACGGAGATGAATATCCATAACATTAGCATTTTATGTAAAAAATTATAAGAATAAACAAACAGAGCCTTATGGCCCAACATGGAGACTATAATGATCTTCAAACCTTTAGCCTTTCGCTCTTGACACACTACCAAACCCAAGGTCAATGGGTATGGAAGCGAGCCAAATTCATTCCCAATTGGGCTTGGTATGCAATTAAGTCCAAGGTTAACGGGTCGAGAGGGTAGCCAAACTCATGCTCAAATGGGCTTGGCGTATAACCAATCTAAGAGCGATATGTTTGGTAGTTTGCTAGATCCATGCATATTTGGGCTTGGTGCACACCCAAGTCCAAAAGCGCTAGGTCTAGCACTTCACCATGCTTGTATTTGAATACCTCTTTTACTTCTCTATCTTTGCTTTTAATCCTTCATTCATTTCTAGTTGTCTTGAAAGTTTATCAACTATCTTAATTAGCTTCATTTACTTGTATTCATCCTAAAAGTTGATCTTTCATTTGAATTCTTTATAAATCTTGTTGGAAATATTCGTCATGGAAGATTCTAGAGTTAGTTTGATGTTCTGTTATCGCGCATATATATATATATATATATATATATATATATATAAAGAGTGACATATTTAAATTGAAGTTTACTGTGATGAGGGCAACAATATATTGATTTTCCTATCATGAAGTTGAGTTATATGAATTAAATACCTAGCTTAAAATAAAGGCACTACGTCTTAGGTGGGATTATCAACTTAGAGGTTTGTCAGAAATATTTGAATAGGTTTGATTTAATGTTGGTTGTTGCATGCACAAAGTTAAATGTATGAAAATATATAGTAATCATTGATCTAATATGCATATTTAAGCCATGGGAATTTTCATAATATGCATGAAATACCGCTGCTCAAGGATTTTTCAAGGTTGAACTTCCTACTTTGACAGAAGAAACCACTTATCTGATGTGGATGATTGATATACAGTGGCATCAAAACGACAGTGCAAGATCACCCATCTCTTTTGATTCTAAAGACTTTTTTAAGTCGTGGGGGATGACTCTACTAAGTAATTGCTCAATTGCTGATTTTTATTGAGATGTTTTATGTAATTCTATTTTAATAAAAGGCTGGGCATTCTGAAAGTTATCTGTCACTGGTTTTTGCTTGCTTGGGGCTTGCTCCCCCCTTTCTTTTCTTTTCCTTTCCTTTTTTTTTTTTCTTTTTAATGATAATGCTAAGTGCATTATAGTTCTTCTAGACGTCTTTGCTAGCTGTTGTTTTTTGTTTTTCTTTTGGAATGTTGATTTGGCATTGCAGCTGCTAAGAGTGCTAAAATAAATCTCACCTAAGTGAGATGTAATTTAATTATAGCAAGGCTACTCTCGTCTTCCTTTGCACCACTAAGAACTATGCATGCCTAACTTTTACGGAACAGGCAGTGTTCTATGAGTTTTTTTTGGCAACATGGTTAGGCCGTGTTTTTGTCAATATTTGAATTTTTTTAAATTAATTTTATTTTTAATATATTTAGATTGTTTGCTGATGTTAAAAATATTTTTTAAAAAAATAAAAAAACATTATTTTAATATATTTCTAAACGAAAAACACTTTGAAAAATAACTATTTCTTTAATATTAAACATTAAATATAACAGGCTGTGCTTCACCAATCTTTTTCAGTGTCTATCAAAAGTCAAAATAATCATTAGCAAGAACTAGATTGTCAAAATTTTGTTCTAAATGTTGGCAGTTCGCAATGACATGGGATGATGAAAAGGGAGGGTGGTTTTAACCAGAAATTCTAATTTTTTGCCTGAACAAAATATTAAAATCTAGGTGTTTCCACTTGGTGGTTTCTATTTCAAACCCAAATGAAAGAAAGGGAAGAAAAAGCTGCTTCCATGCAATACTTACTTGGATTGTGTTTATAGATTGGCAACACAATTCTTATGTAGTTATTGTAGTTTGTGTTTTGATGTTTAAGACGGAATGGTTGAAATATATCAAAAAACATACATTAAACATATAACTTTAATTATCTTTGGTGTCAATTAATAAAAGAATGTGTGATTCTTAACCAAGAATTTTGGAATTTTTATTTTTTAGGGGATGAAAATGATGTGTTTGATTTTTGACGAGCTTTTAGCTACAAGCACGAATACTTTATTTAATTAAAAAAAACAAAAATATATATTATTTTAATATATTTTTAAATAAAAAATATTATAAAAATTAATTATTATTACACTTTTAAACATCCCATCCTTAGCGGATGGCAACCACTTAGGCTAAGAAAAGAAAGGTGGATAGTTTTAACTTCTAATCCAAGTTTTTTTTTTCTGAACAGCAAAATTTTTTAAAGTTGATGCGAGGAGAATCTGGTAAAGGATTTGGAGAATAAAGAGAGAAACGTGCCCACTAAAATTTGGTGAAGGATAACGAATGAAGAGTCACTTTATGCCTATTCTTTTGTTTTTTCAATACAAGACTGGAATGGTGTCGGGGCAAATTGCTTTCGACAAAGAAAACTCCCTTTCTTAACTTACTTGTACGGAACCACTGGGGCAAATACGCGGGTCATGATTTTGTTTTCCTGGATA
>Ga0325414_1007083_pt1 | contig 11905 bp, 9 predicted proteins | sample PopdelMetagenome_8_FD_206183 | JGI IMG/M metagenome (GOLD analysis project Ga0325414, IMG submission 206183) | Populus deltoides microbial communities from Bellville, Georgia, United States - Leaf-PdKOR-R3 | ecosystem: Host-associated > Plants > Phyllosphere > Phylloplane/Leaf | place: USA... | reverse complement strand
GTTTTGGTCCCAGAGATCCTTAAACATGACAGGTTGACCAGCAGTGGTAAAAATGCTAACATCACTTAGGACTCCACCTATGTCTGCTGAGAAACTGGATGCAGAGGCCCCCATGATGAGACGTGAGGGTTTCTTAGCACTGCGGGTAGTGATAAGAGTAAGGGGTGTTCTTTTGGGAGAGAAAGTAGGGGTGGTTGTTACTGGGAGAAATCGGCCATATTTTGCAGAGGAAAGACAGGTAGGTGATGGTACTTGCAGTAGTGATTTTGGAGATATCATCGCCATGATGATGCTGCTAAGTGGTTTACAAGAGATTTGTTGAATCGGCCCACAAATTGATTCTGGTCATCTCATTAGCATTTTGGGGAAGTTCATCCCTAGATATTTGGTTCACAAAAGAAAGTGATTTTTTTATTATTTTCTTTTTAAGGAAAAAAGAAAACAAAAAAATTATTTGTTTATTAAAAACAGAAAACAATATTTTTTTCATTTTTCATTTCTTCCTTTTATTTAATTTTTATTTGTTTATTTATTTATTATTATTAATAATAAGACCGGCATGCAGCTGGGGTTTATATTCAGTGTATGTTTCGTAATGTCGTCAAAATTGTTTTTCAAAACTATTTGTTTTTCTTAAAAAAATATTAAAATATATTTTTATTTTTAACATAAATATATTAAAATTATTAAAAAACATTACAAAAATAATTTAATATTTTTAAAAAAACAATAATACTTTTCTAAAAAACTCAAAGTCAAAAGTAACCGCCTCTCAAACAGGTGTTCATGGGAGAAGAAATTGTGTGACTATAATGTATGTATGTATGTATTTTTTTAATTCAATATAATATATGCATATATATGTAAAAAATATATATAATACTGACATGATATACATATATATTTATAGTATTTGCAATTTTATCATTTAATACATTTATATATATATATATATATTGATTTTTTTATTTCATGTTGCATAATATATGTATAATATTAATAATTTTATTATTTAATACATATATATATACCTCTAATATATATGATTTTTATTTATGTTGTATAATAAATAACATCCAGATAATAAATAGAGCAAGTATATGGTAGAAACCGAATTAATAAATACTTGTTGTCGTTCCTAATAGTATTTTTTCACCTAAAAACTTACGTTTTTGAACAAGTTTCAAATCTGTTACAAGGTAATCATTCATCAAGTAAATTACTGAAAGCCTTGGAGACCACATCTATTTTCCATCCAGAAACCCGAGGTTTATATGCTCGGTTTACAACTTGAGACAAAAAGAAACCAGAGAGAATTAGAGTTGCTAGAAATGCAGGTCTGTGTGGCCCGAGGAATTTAGGTTTGGTGGACCTTGTTGTTTTCATCATTCGAACCGCGATACAATCCAAAATTTAATAGCAAGAAAAACATGTTTTTGCTGCTTTTTATTTTGAAAAAGATGAATTATACCACGATCTTACACAAATACTTACTGCTAGTTTCGTATTGGGATTAAAGATGATAATTTAATTTGAATATAATGAATATTTATCTAGCTCAATACGGAAAGATAGGAGTTTTTTAAACTTGATAGATAATAAAAATGATATAGATATTATCAAACCTAATTTGAAACTCTCCAAACCTAATCTGAAATATATATTTATATTATATAAATATATTTGTAGAATATAAATATATTTTTAATACAATATAATATATATATATATACACCTTAATATTTATATGAAAAACACACACGTATATGAACAGTACTTATCATTTTATCTTTTAATATACACATACATATTTCAAATATATATATATATATATATATACACACACCTTAATATTTATATGAAAAACACACACACGAATATGAACAGTACTTATCATTTTATCTTTTAATATATATATATATTATTTTTTTATTGATTAATAAATAATAAATACTCATTTAATACTCAAAACTTAATTGATAGTTTATGGTATACTATGAATAATGGGTAGAGTAAGGATATTAAAAAACTCAACTCATGAATATCTATTACCATTTTTATGCATGATGTTTTTTAAAAATATTTTCTGCTAAAAAATACATGAAAATTATTTTTTTATTTTATTTTTTTACATCAGCATATTAAATTTATAAAAAAATATTAAAAAAAAACATGCTATTTTTATCCCTGTTATTTTTGTTTCTTTTATTTCAAAACAATAAGCAATGAAAATGAGATGGAAAGTGTGAAAAGATTTAGCTGGAAATTGCTATTGCTAATGACAACCATTCAAGTCAGTTGTTTAGATAACCCAACAAAGATGAAAGCTCATTTCAGTCATTTGATTAAAACAAAAAAAAACCCTCAGGCTGAGTGCAAAGTTCCATGTGGAAGGATCTTGGAGCAGATGCTAGACTTGTCTTTGCGTAGCCCAAATCAACGTCGAAGGGCTGCGTGTTGACCCTAAGATAACCATCCAATACGAAATAGGCCTTAGAGGTCCCCAATTGATGCTAGCTCTAGCCTCTAGGATGAGTGCTAGCCGCTTGGGTTTGCTCATGCATTGAATTTTTTTTTCATTTAATCCATTAGTTTTTTTTTGGTTTCTAGCGGTCTAATATATATATATATATATATATATATATATATATAACATAGAGAGTCATATATAACATATGTGGTTTGCAAGTTGTAAATGTCATCCACGCTCTTTTAAGTTGTAACATCTGAAAGATACATTATTTAATTAGAAAAGAGTAGAGAGAAGAAAGGAAATAAAGAAAGAAGTCCACATAGACACATTTTAATGAAACTCTATTAGTATTGTTAAAAAAATATCAAACAATACTAAAAAATATCACAAAAAATAAATAAAATAAGCCACATAAACCGTTTAAAAATATCCAAACTCACTTTTCTTTATATTTCTTGTATGATCCATTCTAATTATTATTAATGATGTTAGTATTATTGAATTTATTTTATTGATATCTTTTTAATAATATTAATGATGTCATGATCAGAATTTCAGTGTAGATTTTTTTTTTTTATCTCTTTCCTTTTCTCTTATTAGTTATTATTAAATACTGTATTTTTAAAATTTTATAATTTAAAAAAGTCTTGGAATTATGTTATTTTTGTAAATGTTTACACTATTTTTTTTATCATTTTTTTAGGACGCTAGAGTCCAAAAATACTCTTGAACCCATGCTGTGGATAGGCTTGGCTCTCAAACCGAACTTTCAAATCCAAGTCTGTAGTAAAGAAAGGGACACCACGCAATTGAAATTGCCACCGAATATTACCATGTAGTGGAACCAGATGAGGATTAATATTGCTATTATTTCTATTGTAATAAACTAATGTAGGAGGTAAATTTTTTGTCTTAAATGTTTGAGTTCTAAAGAATTACTATTGTAATTTTCTTAAACGCAAAAAATTATATAATAATATCCAAAGAACTAAAGTAAAAAAATAAAATAAAAAACATTTTTTCTAAAAAAACATACTTCGTGCTCTATAAATGTAAGCAAAATTCTAATATCACGTGATGGCCCTTATAACGCCTCGTCTGGTTAGGATGTGACAACATTATGTCGCACATTTCACCATCATGACCTTTCATCAATGAACTTGGACTTCAAATGAGAGGGATAGGATTAGAGTAATTATCCTGGTGGCCTGCGTTCAAGGTTGCAGGTCCTTGCCGTAAGAATTCATTTAATAATTTTACTGATGAAATTTTTTTGTCAGTATAAGAAATATATTTCATTGATAATTATATTATTGATAAAATTACAAATAGAAATGATCCGTTAATGAATCGTTTATCAGTAATGTTTTGTTCGTCGGTAAATTCATTAGTATATTATTACTGATAGATTTACCGACGGAACATACACATAGGTAATAATATTTTTTATTACCAACAAAATTACCGAGGGATATACCAATGGAAATTTTGTCGGTAATTATATAAAAATATTTTAAAAAAATTATTTTATAAAATTATAAAATAATTAAATTAACATAAATCAACACTTTATAATATATACTCAAAATGCTTGGAAAAAAGAATAAGAAAATCAACTCAAACAAATTTGCAACAAATTAATAAAATGAAAAAATAAATTCAACTAAAAAAATTCATATGAAAAAAATGAAGTTGCAATTGCTAAAAATTTAAAAATCCCTATAAATAAATCAATTAAAAATTGATCTCATATGAAAAAAAAATATCACAACAACATTTATATAATTATTAAGAACAAAAAAAATTAAAAATAAAATAAAAAACAAATATAGTGAAAAACATCATGAAAAAAGAAGAAAAAAAAATCTTATCTTAATGTAGTTGCAAGTGAAGCTAAAGAGAGAAAGAGAGAAAATTGTAAAGCATATTAATTCAAAAAAACTAAGAAGATAAAAGAAGAAAGAAGAAGAAGACATACCCTGAGCATGGAGAGAAAGAGAAGCAGATGAGGAGAGAAAAGAAGAGAAAGAAATAGATATTGATGTTTTTTACATATAGTGAAGAAGAAGAATAATAAGAAGAAGTAGAAGAAGAAGAAGAATAAGAAATGAGTTTATCTCTTATGAAATAAGGGGATCCAAACTTTTTATTGGGGCGCGTTAGCGACGGATTTACCAACGGATAATTGAATATTAATATTTTTTTAATTATTTCGTCGGTAATTCTATCGGTAATATTTAATTTAAATTTTCAATTTCATAAAAAGTTTTTAGAAACCGCCAACAATTACCGATGATTTTTCAATCCGTCGGTGATTCCGTCTGTAATATTTAAATGAAAATTTTAAATTAATTGAATTTTTTCAGAAAACCGCCAAATAACACTGACGACTTTTCAATCCGTTCGGTGATTTTGTCCATAAAGAACAACAATTAACAGTGCAATTGGAAAGTGAACAGTTCTGGAGCTCTCTGGAAAATACCGATGGAAAATTCCGTCGGTGATTCTCTTTGTAATTGATATGATGAACAGTGTTCATAGTTTTACAAACGAATTTACCGACAGAATAAATTCCGTCGGTAATTCCGTTGGTAAATCATTAAATTTTTTTCCCACTATAATTCCCTCGGTATATACCGACGAAATATTTCTGTCTGTAAAATCCCTCGAAAATTTACCGATGAAAATATTCCCTCGATATTTCCGTTTGTATTTATCGATTTTCTGGTAGTGGTCTGCTTATGATAATGTTAATAGGTATGGTATGGTGTTCAAAATTAATTCTCACAAACTGGTAAACATCCCAAAACTATAAAATGGGTCGAGGATTATCAATAAGATATGTCTAAATGTGACCACATGCATGCAGTAATGAGAAGCAGTGGCATAGTATAGAGCTAAGAAAATGTGGCTAATTAGCTTCGAGTCAAGTACTCGTTGGAAACAGTATCAGTTTCAATACGATTTGCTTCAATAAGCATGAATTTCCAGCCATGTCGAGCATGGTAAGAAAGGTTTGGACGTTGGTCGATTGGCTGGATGATTAGAATCCTTCGTGCTAGATTGTTATTGATATAAATTTCTCCATTCGAGCAATGAAAGATTTTCTTATAATCTTATTGGTTATGGAAAATGATGTTGTTGCCTCCAAATGCTAATCTCAGTAACTGATAACAAGGATTTGATGATACTTGTAATAATAATCGTGGGTAAAGTGGAAGAAACCGTGGCAAGGGAAGAGGTTGTCGTTCCTGGAACAGTAACAATCGGCAGAGCTTCTACTCTTCTAACTTTGTAATATCACGTAACAATAATGGTGGTGATCAGCAGACTAATGCTTCGGGAAATAAGAATACCTGTTGCTAGTTATGCAATGACTGGAATCACTATGGTTAAAACTGCCCGCGACGTTATGTTCACCTGGCTGCTCACGTTATTTCTCACTCACCGGCTCCTTCTAGGTCTAGATCTCATATCCAGTGCTTCTTCGACACTGCAGCGGCTCATTATATCACTCCTGACTAGGCCGGCATGACCGATCCCGAGGCCTGTTTAACGATCAACTTCAGGTTGGAGATGGTAAGGGATTTCGTGTTGCTCATATTGGTGATGTACGTAGCTATACGTAGGATTTGTGAATACCTCTTACTTATTCTAAAGTTTTTAAAGGCTATCTCGTGACATTTGAGATAGATAAATTAAACAAGTATAATCATCCTATGTTAAGCATATGGAAATGGATAATGAGGTTAAGGACTGGTGCATAGGAAAGGAGAACGAAATAATTAATATGGTCAGGCACATCTGGGTGCGGTGCTACGGTGCTACCTATGTATGAGCACAAGACTCGAAGAAAAGTCCATTGGCAAAGAGAACCTAGCTAAAAACAGGGGTTAGTTCATGTGATTCAGGAAAACGCAGCCACCATGAGTGTTTTTTATATGAAATCAAATAAGTTCAAATAAACATGGATCAATAATTAATCCAATTAATGTTTAGGGTGACGATGGGGGTGATCACATCGGATGCACGGATCTCTAGCTCTCTTGTCTGCCAGACCTAGCAGACTTTTCTGTTTCCACATCTATTTTCTATCCTTTTGATGTCGTTCTCGAAGACCGAAGATTTACTACCAATGCTATTCTCTGTTATTTTCGTTTCCTTTTCCTGAACACATTTCCTTCAAGCCTTCCGGACACATGATGGCGTCGGTTTAACGTTCCATGGAATGTTGTCAATATGATCAATAAATTTAGTTGATGCTGCAAATCAAGTTCAGAGTACGGTGAAATATATAAAATGAAAGCCATGGTGTTATGCATGCTTGATTGATATATGGCTAGGAAGTTAGCTGAAAAATAAAATGTCCTTTTCATGGATACAGTGAATTGCTATCATGTAATGAAAAGGGTGAAGAGTCTACTTTAGTTCTTCTGGCACGAGCCATCAAAATCACGATGTTAACTGGTAATATTTTTTTCCCATTTGAGAAATATAATTGAGGGCCTTTGAAGGGTATATTTGGCAGTGTAGTAATGGTTATTTTTTAAATAATTTTTTATGCTGAAATGCATGCTAATGATTTTTTTTATTTTTTAAAAATCATTTTTAACATCAGCACATCAAAACGATTCAAAACGTACAAATCGTATTAAATTTTGATAAAAAAAATAAAATAAATTTAAATTTTATGAGAACGCGGTTTCAACCATGTTCCCAAATGCTTCCTAAATCACATGACAAATCTCATCACATTGATTGAAAAGGTAGAGTCCTAGAAAGCAACCAGCCGGCCAATAGAATACTTCAACTCAAATATACTAAGAAAAAACTAAAACTGCTTAGTGTTTCACTGTGAAAGTTCATAGTGAAACGTTGAGCAGTCTTCTTCTTCTTTTTTTTTTTATTTTTTTTCCTATTTTTTTTTCTGTTTTTTTTCCTATTTTTCTCTTTTTCTTTTTATTTTTTTTGTTTTTTTTTTCCCATTTTTTCTGTTTTTATTTTTTTGGTTTTCTATGCATTTATGGTTTTTTTTTGCTTTTTTCTTTATGTATTTTTTTAATGAATTTTTTTTGTTTAATTTAGTTTGTTAATATCAAAGTTTTTTTTAGTATCAAATATATACTAGTGTATATATGTATACATAAAGAAAGACTTGGCAAAAGACTGTACGTAAGATTAGGAAATGCAATTAAATATGTTTGTTTTTTTAAATCATCTCTTTAACAACTCGCTGCATCAAATAAAGAAAGAAAGAAAGACTTGGAAGAAGACTTACAAATTTTTTGTTTTTTTAAAAAAATAACATTAGACAGGGAGTGGATACAAGGGAAGGGAAGGGAAGAAAAGAGAAAAGATGTCATCCACTAAGGGAAGCAATGAAGAATCTTTGCTTTTCCACACAGTAGTGTAGTGTATGTATACGTGTATGTATTGGCAGGTACAGGGCAAGGCAATATTAGAACAGGTTATTTACTGCGACTTCCTCTGTATCTTCAAGCTTTCCTCTGTTACTGCGTCACGATGTCTTTTTGGAAATTTATTGGTATTTAATTTTAAGATAATTAAAATAAGTATTTGTAAAAAAAATTGATAAATTAATTTTACATAAAAAAATCAAAATTCTCTTTTATTATTTATTATTTGTTTTGACAAAAACATATATATATTTTAATTAGCAACATAGTTGTTTTAATAAATAAAAAACTTGGTGATTTAAATAAGTACTCAAGAATTTTTAATTATTTAAATTAAAAGGGAAAATATATATCTCTTTAATCAAAACTTTCATTCTTTATTTATATATATATTTTTAATAAAAATATTTCTTTTTTATTAGAAGAAGCGTGGTTTTTCAAATGAAATGATTTTAAAAACAATTTTTAATACAAAATAAAAACATTGTTTTTCCATAAATTTCTGTTTTTCAAATTAATATCTATAAATTATATTAATCATCCTAAAGTACTTAGAGCAGTTGGAGCATAACAAAACAAATGTGTTCCTACAGAGTAAGGCTTAAAAAGATTATGAAGCAGAAAGAATAGCAGATCAATTTACCTAGCTACGATACACCGTTTCACCAATATATATTTCAGGTCTTCAAAATCCTGAGTGGTAGTCTATAAATTTGCTCTTTGTTTTTTAGTCACTTTTTTTTTTATGTTGCACGTGTGTGGCGCCGTGACGATCGTTCACTCTCGAGGAAACATGTATCGGGTCTATCTGGCAAATATGGAGAGACAAGGAATTCTTGTCTCTTATTAGTAGAAAATTTGAACGGGAGTCGCCACCTAGTATTCTGATCACTAGGAACCCTAACTGGTCTCGGAGATAGGATACGGAGACTGATTGCGTAAAGGGAAGGTATTGGCACCCCAAATACGCTCTACCTAAGGTAAGCTGCGTTGTTTTATTGTCTGATAAAATCTAAGGTCTTGTTGTGGTTTCTAATTATTGGTCTTGTCTATCTAAGATTTAAGAAAAGTCCTCATTGGTAAGGAGGTTTTTATCTTAATGGGTAAAAACCTAATTGTTCTATTGTCAAAAGAAAATACTTTTTTAATATCAGGAATATATTTTACGTATAAATTCATAATCCCTGATACTAAAACAACACAAAATAATTTTTTTTTTGTTTTTGATATTTTGGTCAATGTTCTATTGACTTTAATAAATTGGTTATTAAAACAAAAATACATGCTAAAACATTGTTTTTTGGTGTATGAAAAACACAATATAATTTTTTAGCTTTGAGACACTTGGCCGAATGCACAAAAATATTTTTCTCTTTTTAATTTTTTTTTGTATTTTTGAAAGTTTTGACGAAAACCAGGTATTTTAATACCGAATTCGTATTTTTTAGAAATGACAAAAAAAAAACTGAGATTAAACAAAACAGCATAAAACAATACACACTGGAAAATTATAAATATTAAAAAATATTTTTTTCTTTAATTTTTTCTGAAATGAACCAGACCCGACTCAAATGCATAGGTTGGGCCAAACCCGCCCCAACTATGTGTCTTTTCCTCTGTTTTTTTTTCTTCTTCCTCTCTCTCGATTTTTCATTCTTTCTCCCCCCTCCTTTTTTTTCTGTCTTTGTGTCTCCTTTTTTCCATTTTTTTTTCCAAGAGCGAAGCGGATGAATTAAGGTTATTAAATATAGATTCGATTGAGAATTGTTTTTATTAAACTTCCTTGTAAGGATTTGTAAACATAAATTTGAGTATTGAAGATTAAGTAAGAATATGTGTATAAATATTTAATTTTATTAAAATAGAGTTTTCAATAGAGATTTATTACTTAAATAGCTTGTTTTAAGGAAAAGATTTTATCCCAAAAGAATTATATTCCTCTCTATATCTAAAGTGAGACCCTCTTTTTTTCAAGATTTATAGGAGTACTCATATCTTTGGAAAATACAACATGTTATTATTTTATTGGTTAATTTTTATTTATGAAACATTATATTTATAATAAAATATCTTAAATATTTCATTTTATTTATTAACTTTTTATTGGAAAATAAATATATAAAGACCTATTTATTTTTATTATCATTTATTTCAAATTTATTTTACCTTTTTATGTAAAAATAAAATAAAAATGATATACAACAAGTTTTTATTGTTAAAATTTTTGGGTTCCATAGGGTTGACTGGACTTTCTGAAATTTCTTTTTCTACCATGGCTTGGAGGCTAGGAATTAGAGGGGAGAAGATAGAAGAAGAGAAGATGGAGATGAAGATGAGTTATGGCAAAAAGAGAGAAATTAGGGGATTTTGTTTTTATAATTTGGTGATAAAGTTGTAACATTAAATTATAAGGACTTTTTAGTTATTAAATCAATTATAATAACAATAATAAATGGCTCAACAAATTTATAAAGCAGAAAAAATAGCATCCATGGCATTGTCAATATTTACAGGAAATAAAAAAAATAGTAGAAAATTCCAAATTTTAGAGGGGAAATTCAAAAAGTAAAATCCTAGAAAACAACTGTCCGGATAACAGATTATGGAAATATGGGACCGGATATGATTTAAAATATTTTTTTGTATTTTAAAAAATTATTTTTAATATTAATATATTAAAAGCATATAAAAATATATAAAAAATTAATTTTAATTAAAAAAATTCGAAAATTTTAAAAATATAGTTTCAATCCTAATTTCATACACAACCGAAGTCTATGTACTGACACTACTTTCTTAGATTTATTGTGCGTGTCAAGAGAATATAGGGAGAGGGAGGACCCTCTGCTTTCAAGTTGTCTACAGGCTTAGATGGATTTGGACACACAAGATAAGAAGGTAGGTCCTTGTCTTCAGCATGCCAAGTTTGACAGCAGTGGTTCGTGGAAGATGCTGCCAGCTGCCAACTGCCATCAATCAATTAGTACAGTAAGGGAGGGACCCTCTGCTTTCAAGTTGAACGCATCTCATCATTCCAAAACGTTCACAACTTTCAGACCATTCATATCTCTCCTTTCCTCCATCTTTCTTCTTTGATTTCCCAAAGAAAACAAGAGAATATGGCAGCAGAGCTTTTTCTTACGTTTTCCATGGAGGCGACTTTGACAAGGGTCAGTTCCATAGCTGCTGAAGGGATCAGACTTGCTTGGGGATTGGAGGGACAGCTGCAAAAGCTCGAAGAGTCTTTGACCATGATCCAAGCTGTGCTCCAAGATGCAGCCAGAAGGCCCGTAACAGACGAGTCTGCGAAGCTTTGGCTGGAGAAGCTACAAGATGTAGCTTACGATGCTGAAGATGTTCTAGACGAGTTTGCTTATGAGATTCTCCGAAAAGACCAAAAGAAGGGAAAGGTACGTGACTGCTTTTCACTGCACAACCCTGTTGCATTCCGTCTGAATATGGGTCAAAAAGTTAAGGAGATCAATGGATCACTGGATGAGATTCAGAAACTTGCAACTCGCTTTGGGCTGGGAATTGCATCTCAACATGTAGAGAGTGCTCCTGAAGTTATCCGGGATATAGACCGAGAGACAGATTCCTTGCTTGAAAGCTCAGAAGTTGTAGTAGGAAGAGACAATGATGTCTCTAAAATCATGGAATTGCTGATTGGCTCGATCGGTCAACAAGTTCTGTCTGTTGTCCCTATTGTGGGGATGGCAGGTCTTGGAAAGACTACCATAGCAAAGAAAATTTGTCAATTAGCGAGGGAGAAAAACCATTTTGATGTGACTCTATGGGTTTGTGTCTCTAATGATTTTAGTAAAGGGAGGATTTTAGGAGAGATGTTGCAAAATGTTGATGAAACTACAAGTAGGTTGAGCAACCTAAATGCAATTATGGAAAACCTTAAGAAAAAGCTGGAAAAGAAAACACTTCTTCTTGTTCTTGACGACGTGTGGAATGAAGACCATGCTAAGTGGGATGATTTGAAGGAGCAACTGTTAAAAATTAACAG
>Ga0325414_1007082_pt1 | contig 11905 bp, 4 predicted proteins | sample PopdelMetagenome_8_FD_206183 | JGI IMG/M metagenome (GOLD analysis project Ga0325414, IMG submission 206183) | Populus deltoides microbial communities from Bellville, Georgia, United States - Leaf-PdKOR-R3 | ecosystem: Host-associated > Plants > Phyllosphere > Phylloplane/Leaf | place: USA... | reverse complement strand
AATAATGTCTGCATAGAAAAGTCAGCAAACAAATAATAATTTCATAAAATGTTAATGACGGTGTTTTCTATTTTTGGTGTTAGATTAAAACTACAAATCTAAATTTGGAAAGCAGCACGATAGAAAAATTAGTAATTAATTAAATCTTCAGTCCAAGCTACAACATGAGTTTGATCCATTTTTTAATTTTAAAAAATATTTAGATATTATTAATATTTTTTAGTAGAAAAAATTTAAATTGCGTAGAGATTGTTCTAATGTAATTTGTTTAATTTAATGGGTTCAAAAACAACTCGATGACCAGTACAAATATAGTTTAACTTAAAATAAATATTTAATGTGAGATTTTTATAAATATTGAGACGGGAATATGTTGTATCGATTTGGATTAATTTGTCAATCTACATGCTAAATAATGAAACTATAATAGCAAGGTTGTCAATTTTATTCCGATAGGTGTTCTGTTTTTCAATTAGAACGGAATGTTTCGGTTTTGAAGCGTTTTAGTATACCGTTTTGGGTTTATATATATATATATATATATATATATATATATATATATATATATATATATAATGCAAAATATTAATTTAACAAACATAATTTCAATTCAAGATAAATTAACTTTAAATTATGCAATACAAACACAATGTCAAATAAACATAATTTTAATTTTTAAAACATTCCTAAATAGTCAAGATTAAATAGAATTTTAACTTAAAGTAATTCAACTTAAACAAAATGTCAAAATATTGTGAAAGTAAAATATTTTAACACAAAAGAAACATAAATTAAATATCATTACCATCATTAACATAGAAATAAGGATTTTGATCTTGTGGTGATATATAAGGAAAGTCACCAACTAGATATTCCAATAATTGATCATTTCCACGAAGCTCATTCTCGTCATCAAAACAAGTCTCTTCATCCTTTAAAATCAAAGCAAATAAAGGTGTTTCAATAGTCTCTCAACATATATCCTCTCCACCAGGAAGGTTAGATTCTTCACATATCCACTCATTCAATTAGTCAAAGTTATCAAAGCTAATGAAATCTAAAATATTTTTTATTTTGCTCAAATTCCTACAAAGTATAAACATGAAAGAAAACAATATGAATATAAACCTTATATGTTAGTGATAAATTTAATTTTCAAAAAATAATATCAATGTTAATGAAAATAGTAATAATCATTTTCAATATTATTATTAATATGATAATATTGACATTTTATCTTTATTGAATCCTTAAATTATAACGAACAAATATCAGATCACTTAGTCTCTTATGCTCTAGCCTATTCCGCCTTAGAATGGATGAATTTAAATAAACTCCAATTTCTTTCGCACCTAGTTGCACTACAACATTTACTAAGAATTCAAATGGCAAATTTTTAAAGTTCTTGAGTATCATTGCCAAATTGCCCTGCCATGCAACTAGATAAGAAAAAAGTTCAGTAAATTAGATATTATAAGTACTAAACAATATTATATTTAAAAAATACAAAGTTATTACCTGGATTAACTTTTCTCTTTGACAAATAGCTAGGGGCATGCCAAAATCACCAATTAATTTCTTATACTCCTCAAGTTGGCCACTAATTACATCTCGAGTGTCATAATCAGGGGCCAATCTAGTAATTGTGCCAAGCAAACCTCGAGTAATCTCCTTTTGTTTTGAAAAAAGGCCAAAATTAGATTATAGGATAAGAAAACAACTTGCTGCATTTAATGGATCTAGCATCAATTACCCAGATATATAGTCTATATTGAGATACTTTATTTTTCAACTTTGTCTTAATAGCTTCTTTTGCTTTATCCATTACCTTATATAAATAACTCATTGCTGATTTTTCTTCATTATCTATTAACCAAAGAACTCTCATCAAAGGTTCACTAACTTTGATTATATGTTCACATCGAGACCAAAAGTCTTTATCTTGTAAAATTATGGCAACTATTTCCTTGCCAACTTTACTTTTATCATGACTTGATTTTACTTGTTTCGTGCAAGTAAACATTTGTCAAAACTCTTTCTTAAACTTAAGTAAACATTGGATACTTAAAAAATAAGCAGCAAACCTCGTAATGTCAGGACAACATAGATCATTTTCATTAGTGAAGTCTTTCCTCATCAAAGCTAAAACCCATGCATGATTACATATAAATTTGGTTATGTATCTTACCTTTGTAATGGTTTCATCAATCATCAAAAAATATCTTGGAGTAGAAATATTTTCTAACATCAAATCAATGTAATAGGCAACACAAAAAGACCAAAAAAAATGTCATACCTTTATTGTAAAGCCTTCTTGTCACTAACAAATTGGACAATATTTTCTTGTCCAGCTTCTTTGACAACTTCATCAAACATTTCAAACAATGTCTTGACTTCAAGAATATGGTACCTCTTGGAGAATAAGCAAGAAAATTCATAATTGGTACATTTCTCCTATTTGACCACCCATCTACTATAAATGGAGCATTCATAAAGTTTCCAATCAGTCTTGATTCCAAAGAGGTATTCATGGACATCATAAACTATACCTTTTAAATGTGGTCCCCTTAAATCATGATATGATGGTCCTTTAAAATCAGGTCTTATTGATGCTATGGCATTTATCATTGGTTGATAATAGTATGATTTAGATTAAATGGTACATTAACATCATACCACCCATGGCTTTCCTTGGATTATGTTCATTCTCTTTAGAAGTCATTGCACTTTTAATGCTAGGTTGTGAACCTAGGGTAGTTCATGAAATGAATAAAGTCGTCTTTTTTTAGTTGCACTTATGCCTCGCATTGACAATCTCTTATTTGTTTGTGAATTGATATCACTTAAAGTAGGATTTGCATTACTACCCTCTTCGACTTCATCATTGGAAAATGATTGAGAATTTTCAATATTAGTTCTAAGTCTATTTCTTTTCTTTTTCTCTATTGTAAACTCCTATATCAACTACTTCATATGTCATTTCACACTTGGAGGGACCTTTTTACAAGCTTTAATTTGACCTTTAATACCAACAATGGGATACTTTAGATGGGTAATACCACTACTATTAATCATTTTTCCACAATAAACACATATACTTGAGTTCTTTGCACTAACAATTACCTACCTATGAGCTCATATTGGATCATTTGATTTTGCAAGAGCTGAAGCTATGGAAGTTGCACCAGTTAATGAATTTTTAGCCATGTAATTTTCTTTAAAAAAAAATAAAACACAATTAATTCTAGCTATTACATTGATATGCAATGTAATTTTTGAACTAAAATGAATGATAACTATACCATGCTAATTACATAAAGAAACTTAAAGATGGATCTAGCAGGTAAGTTCATTCCTAAAAGTTTCCAAAAATTTTATCCATTAAAGCTTTAAAGTATTCACACTCATTCCTAATTTAAGGTTGGCCCTTCATTTTATGATCATGAACTTTATATTAATAAATACATTTGCATCCATTTTTGTTTATGCTATTTAAAAATTTAAATAAACATATAGAAAATTAAAACTCTAAATATAGAAGATTTTTAAATAAATTTGAAAAAAATCACAATATCAGTTGGTTTCATAATCATTTATTGTAAATTTAAAATCCTCAATGTCATGCTTGCTCACTAGCATTGTCATTAGGTTTCATAATAATTTATTGTAAAAAAATCAACATTATTGTTTGATAATTTCATTTGACCCACAAACAAAATCATGATGCTTTTGACAATATATTGATTATTGCTTTGGAAAACTATATAGCAGGGATAATGTGGACTAATAGATAACTTTCTTTTGCAATTAGAATCTATGGTTGGATATTATGATTCTCCAAAAACTCTCAATGAAAAAGAAAGATATTTTACACACATACATATAATAATTCTGTAGAAATTAATACAACATAGCAGCAAACATATATATATATACACACACACACTGTGTATTCTTCCTTGTAATTAATTATGGTTTAGTACATTCAATTTCATATGATTTCTGTAATTGTAATTCACACAATAACCCAACACAAGTATTTGGTGGTTAGTCACTTGTGTCTTAATAAATTGGTGTTTTACATTTTCTTTTGCCTTCAATTGTTAGTTTGGGCTACTATCCTAGAAACTAGGTTTATGCTTTTTTCATTTTCAGTTTGAACTTAAAGAGAAAAAAGAGATTGTACCTTAGAGAGAAAAGACAACAACCAAAGGATGGATAGGGAGGTTGCATCTTAGAAATAAGAGACAAGAGTAAGGTATCAAAGGTGATGTTGCAGCATTACTGCTTGCAAGAGAGAAGAGAGAAGATTGAAGGGAGATGTTGTGGGAGACAAGATGTCGATTCTTGTTGTTTTGGTTGGAAACTTGGGACTAAGAGGTAAAGAAATTAGGGATTAGTATTTAGTTCAAAGAAGAAGAGCTTTTATACCTGGGTGGTTTCATTAAATGGAACCAAGTTTCAGTTTGAGTTAATGGTTTTTCAATTTTTCAAAGCTTTAAGCCAGAAATGAAATATTTGGAATGAAACCAGAACATTCTCCATTAAAAAAGGACAAAAAATAACTCGATTCAACCTAGGTTAACCTACCAAACTCGCAACCTAGGTCATGAGACTAGGATAATCTAATAGAAAAGGATTGAAATAAATGAAGTTCAATTCTCAATCAACTCAGTGTTGAAAAATAAAATTAAAAAAAGATTCTATTAAAAAAAGACATAAAAAATTACTTAAGTCAACTTAAGTTAACCAGTTAAACTTGTGACCCGAGTAATGAGACGAGGATAACCTCATAAAAAGCAAACTAAAATAAATAATGAAACCTAATTTTCAATTAACTCAATACTGAAAGATGAATTTAAGAAAAATAATAAAAATAAAAACTCATGTCAACTTATCAAACCCTTCATCTAAGTCATGAGACCGAGATAACCTCATAAAAAGTAAATTTAAGAAAATTATTAAGCTTAATCCACAATAAACCTAATATTAAATGAAGTAATTAAAATTGAAAAAAAACATAGATAAAAAAAATCAAAGAAAGAAAAATAAACATTTTTCTAGTGAATAGTATTTTGTGAGAATGAATTCAATAAAATCTTCTTATCTTTTAATTTTTTTGTTAATTGAAAGTTGAGACTTGTCATATCTGTATTTATGTCTTTGATGCAGTTATATCATCGTGCATATAAAAATATACCAATTATTTTTTTTTGGTACAAATACCATACATACATACATATATATATATATATATATATATATATATATATATATATATATATATATAAAATATACAAAATTGGTTTGTATGTGTAGTGTAAAGTGTTTTATACATTTGTTTTGTTTGATGTTAAGGGTATTTACAAATTAGTTTACATTTCAACGGAGAATAAATATCTTCTTAGATAATTTTAAAATTACATATAATACATCATCTTATTGCATTTTTATAAATTTAATAAATTCTTTGGGTATGATAAATTCTTATTGGCATTGACTCTAATATTTAAATTTTGAGATAACATTTTTAATTACACAACCAACCTTTTAAAATTAAATATTTATATATAAAAGAACAAAATTGTTTTATCAAAGGGAAAAGAAACTAAAGTCATATACTTGATGTTCAAACAAATTATGGGATAGTTATTTAATAATTTGAACTGTAGTTTTCTTACAAAGAATTAATATCAGGCTTTTTTTTTGTCACAAAATAGTTTTTTTTTTAAAGTGATTTTCATGAAATGTGAATTCTTTTTATGCTTAGCAGTATCATGAAAAATAAATTGAAAAATATTTTTTAATATTTGGTTACGATATGAAAAATGAACTAAAAAATTACTTATTAATATTTTATTTTTTTAAGTTTATCTAACTTATATAGAACATTAAATATAACTATTTGACCACTTACAATTAAAAAAAAATGAGATATAAAAAATATAATGATGGAAAAAAAAGAATTTATTATATCATATATTTATATATAGTTTATTTTATAAATTGTAACTATATATATAATATAAGTATTTTAAATATAATACATATAACCTTGTTAAATATTTTTAAGTAAAATCTATTGATTTTTTTTCATTTTTAAAACCAAGTTAAATATTTTTTAAGTAAAATCTATTAATTTTTTTTTCATTTTTAAAACCATGTTAATATTTTTTAAGTAAAATCTAAAGCTTATGTTTTTAAGACAGGAAACACTTTTCTCCTTCAAAAACTTATGTTTTTTTAAAAGTGAAAATTTTATTAATCAGTTTTCTACAATATAATTAAACATAAAAAAAATCAAGAAAGTATTTTCTAGAAAAATAGTTTCCAGCATGTAAATAACGCTTCAAGAGTGTTGCTTGCATGCTTTTAAACCGTGGGCTAAACAAGTGATTTTCCACTTTTTATGAATTATATTAATTTGAAAAGATAAAAAGGTTAGGTTTAGTTGACAAAGCTTAACAAAACATGTTTATCAATCTTTGAAGATAAGTTGACTTTTTACAGATTGTATTAATTTGAAAAGGAAAAAAAAATATGGTTTTTGTTGACAAAGTTCATCATAGCAAGGTAATTAAACTCGAGACAACTTAGCATGTTAGGGAAGTTGATCCAAAAAACTTGTGATTTAAAATTTAATTCAAAATATATTTTAATTTAAATTAAAATATATATTAATCCTAGTCAAACCTAATAAGTTGAATAATGACTCGATCAAACATAAACCAAGCTTAGTTAAGGCAAACATCAAGGATCTTTTAAAAAAAAAATTAGTGAACCAACATTGTTTTAATATAAAAATATAATTGAATTAGTAATTTATGAGTTAATCTCGATAACTTATAAGATGATCTCCATAATTCAATATTTAAATTTTTTTATAAATATAACCTTAAATTATATCTAACAACTATTTATTAAAACATTGTTGCTAAGTTGAGCGGATGCTTCATTTTCATTAATAAGATTCAAATCTCGTGTTGAACATATAAAAATTTTATAACTATGCATATTTCTTGGGAGATGTACGACTAAGCATATTTCTAGAGTCAAACCTCATTCTCAAAGCTAAGCCAGGCAAGTTCCTACTTCCTAGAGTTCCCTGCGGTTTTTGTTTTGGAACAAGAGACATTAATGTTATTTAAATTACAACAACCATTGTTTAACACTTGTTTACTTCGAGTTTTAATTTTTAACTAGTTATATTAGGGATAATTATTTTTTTGTTTATTTTAGATTTTATTTATAAAAACAACTAAACTGAAATTTTATAAAATAAAACTGAAATTGATTCAAACCGACCAGTTTCAGTTCGGTTCGATTATTTTATATTAAAATCAAAACTCAACCGACTGGTTTTGGTTCGGTACGGTATGATTCGGTTCTTTTATATTAAAAACCAAAAATTATATTGTTTTTTTTAGGGGGTTTTGGACTTTCTAATGAGCTTGGCTTTGGTTTTGTTTGGTTTGGTTTGGTTTTTTATTTTTTTGGATTCGGTTTGGTTTTTTTATTTCAGGCTTATGAAACCAACCGAACCAAATATTTTTTTAAAATATTCTAATCAGTTTTTTTTTATGATTTGATTTATTTACTTGTTTTATCAATTTAATTGGTTTTTTAAGGTTTTTTTTCTCAGTTATAAGTCTCACTATACAGAAAAATGTTGGGCTGATTTAGCTCGATTATTTATAAAAAAGAAAGTTTTTAGTAATTTGACCATATCAATACTTATACAATGATGAATATTTTTATTATTCTAATTGGACTATTATCTGTGTACTAATAGTATATCTCATGTCAATAAGAAACGTAGACTAGAATTTTTCTCATTCGAGATTAAAAAACAAAATTTATCTCCAAACCTCTTCTAAATTAAAATGATATTTTATCATTTTAATTTATTGTATATTACACATATTTATCCAAACAGCCCCCCTAAACCCAGTTAAAGAAATTTAGAATTATTTTGTGATTGGAATTGATTTAAGGAAATTCATATCTTGAACTAAAATAAATAACAAAAATATTAAAGATATGAAATTATTAATGCTCTTGATTTTTTAAATAAATACAATAAATTAAAAGATTCTATCGTGTGATTTCATAATTTTAGTAGCAAAGATTTTAATTAAAAAAATACTAAGAGTGTAAATGATACATTTGATTTAGAATTATTTTTTTTCTTTGTTATGATCTTATGATGCTCACAGGAAATATGCATGGTTTTTTAATAAATAATAATTTTCCATGGTTTGACTCGACCCATTCAAATTATAGGTTTGATTCAAGAAATATGCATAGTTAAAAAAAAATAGTTAATTGTATATCTCTAGGCTAAGCTAGGCAAATTCTAGGCCAAGCACCATTCAAGTTCTTTGCTTCACGCCATTTCATTATATATCTCTTTTCTGTAAATTATTATTTTCCTCTTATATTTACTAAATTAATCATAAAATAATCATATGATTCGCTAATAAAATTATTTTTCAAAAATAATTTTCTACTCAAAGATACGATCAAGAAAGCCCAGTCAAATCTTGAAGTTTTCACAACTCCATCAATGCTATTATATATGAAAAATTAAATAAAATTTAGTTCAATCTCTCTTACCCACCATACTTTTACATCTCTAACAAAACTCCAAGATAATAAAAAATAATTAATTTTTCTACCAAGAAAAAATAAAAAAATAAAAAATCAGTTCTCTCATATCTCCAACAACTCACTCATCTATTATAAGTGCTCAACAACACTGTTTTAGCTACACAAAAACAGATGGACCAAATCAGAATCTATCTCCAAATAAAGTTGTTTAATCCCATCCGCCAAGCTAGGTCAAGCCCCAAATTCACAGCCAAAAAACTCAGCCATCACCGAGGCTTAGCTACTATTTTTACTCAAATAAAGTCCCTTCCATTAGTTTTTATAAAAGATATTGGTTGAATTTAATTATTTGGTTAGTTGGAATTTAATTTTTTTAAAAAAATATTTTTGTTTAGATTTTTTTTAATCCAAACCTTTGAATCAACACTTGTTATTACTTATACGTGTTTGGAAATGCTGTGTTTTTAAATTTATTTTATTTTAAATTAAATTTTTATATGATTTTAAATTGTTTTGAAGTGATGATGTTAAAAATAATTTTAAAAAATATAAAAATTTTATTTTTATATATTTTTAAATAAAAAATACTTTTAATTATCACCGTAATTACTTTTTAAAAGAAAAGGAAAAAGAGAGTGGCGTTGAAAGTTCTATCAGTTTTTCACAGTAAAAAAGCACGAGTTTATTTTCTAACTGCCCGTGGTGTCAAAATTTTCAGTGGTCGTGTTTGAATTGGACACCTTGGCCAGTCCAAAAACCTTTATCCAATAATTTAGTCTCGTTATTATTTTATTCCAATGATATTTAAATATTTTATCTGCAGGAAGAAAATTAGAGTCATCTGACTGCTAAAACGTATCTTAAGAGTTAAGATTCCTAAAAGTCAAAATTAACTTGCATCACCTGTCAGTCTATCATTCATTCAATTTCTAGCGTCTTAACTTTTATTTAAAAATATATTAAAATAATATTTTTTTAAATCAAGTTAAAACAATAATATCAAAATTATTTTCTTAAGTTTTCAAAAATATTTCATGGTTTTCAAAAATTATTTTTTAAACTTTTATATGTTCATTTGTTGTTAGAAAAGTTAATCAATAAAAAATATTTTTTAATTAAAAAAAAATTAATTTGATTTCAAGAAAAAGTTTTTTTTTTATTTTAGACGGAAAACACATTTCATAAATTATAAAAAAAATTAGAAATATTATATTATTTATTGATAATATCAAATTTGATCATCAAATTTTTTATTGCTATATATTTTGTTTTAAATCTTTTTTTTTTCAATTTCATCCCTTAAAATTTGATTTAATTTGATTTTTATATCAACTTTGATCCCTATTTTTATAATTGTTATTCATTTTTCTCTTATTACTTTTTAATTTTTTTATCTGTTAGATTTGATCTTCATTATTTTAATTATTATTTATTTTATTTGAGATAATTTATGAAATTATAATTATTATTTTTTAATTTCATCATATTTTAATTTTTTATCCGTAGATTTCATATTTTGATTGTTATTTATTTTATTTGAGATAATTTATGAAATTATTTTTTGTAGTGGAATACTGAAAAGTATTTTCTAATTTATTTTTTATGAAACTATCAAATATTAAAAATAATTTATTTTAAAAAAAAACAAGGAAATTATTTTTCACCGAAACAAACAGTTGTTTAATACATAAACAAACGGGTGATGAAAAATAACCAGATGTCGTGATTTCACTGGTTTGTGGCCAACTTTGAATTTGTTGTCCTGCGACCTTACATCATATGATTTGCCGCAACCTCATTGTTGAATATAGCGATATTCAGTGAAATCTCTTGGTGTTGAATGGATGAACATGATCTGGTCAACAAATTCAATCACTGCATCTCTGGTCCAACAAACGTTAATAAATGGAAAATCTTTTATTTCTTTATTATTATTTAAATTATATAAGTAAGGAAAATAGTACACCCTGTACTGTTTGGTTTAATTCAAATGACGAAAGGAAGTGATGATGTTTGGAAACACCCAAAAAGGACATGTTCTGTGGGCCAGGTGGTTTTACCAGTTGCCAGTTGACTAGCCATAAACTTATGCTTTTTCATTTTATTTTATTATTAATATGAGGGGCGGCCAACTTGTACATATTTAATTAATTCTACATATCATAAAATCATGTAAGTTTTTATTAATTCTAAAATTTATATTTAAAATGTAAATTTAAAATCTAATCAATTAAATTACACATTTAAAAATTATATAGCTTAGGTACCGTTTGGAAACGCGGCTGCGGCTGCGTTCCCAAAAAATTTGAAATTTTTTTTTACTAAAATTTAATATAATTTGTACATTTTGGATCTTTTTGATGTGCTGATGTCAAAAATAATTTTTAAAAAATAAAAAAATATTATTAGCATGTATTTTAGCATAAAAAATTATTTAAAAAACACCCGCAACTACAATGCCAAACACACTTTTAGTTTACTTGATGCAACCAGGCAAGGGAAGGCGGCCGGGTTTACCCTCTTGGTGGTGGTCACTCACGCGAGAAGAACTCTTGGTGGTGTCGATAGAATAATTCACTCGTGATATCATCATAAAGCAAAAGCAATTTTCAATCACGTGTTTGACTTCGTATACCAGCTCCCAAATTAATTGGTTGACACGTGTACCCACACAAGGCCAGATTTTTTATTTATTTTTTAAAAAGTAAAATAAAATCCGGTGCGGCAAAAACATTTTAAAATGTATTATATATATATATATATATATATATATATATATATATATGTATGTATGTATGTATGTAATAACCTGGGAGTTATTAGACTGGAAGCATTCTATCTAGAAAAATAAAAAAATCTCAATTCTGAACTAATCAAATGTTAAAGGATAAAATACAAAAAATTAATTGTACAAAATGATTCAAAATAAAAAATAGCAATTAAACGAATAAAAATCAAAATGAAAATAAAAAATGTTTTTATTTTTATTTTTGATGGAAATGCGAAATTAAAAAAATCAAATTAACAAAAGGGCCCAACAAAAAGAGAATAAAAATTGAAACAAAAATAAAAACAAATTTTTTGTTAAAGGACCAAAATGAAAAGAAAAATCAATTTAACTAAAGAACCTAAAAAAAACAATCATAAAAATAGGAACCAAAATTTTTTAAAAAAAACAACATATCACAAATTGGATGAAAGGATCTTATTGAAAACAAATCAAAATGATACAAAAGATCCAAGAAAAGAAAATAAAAAATCAATAGAATAGGGACTGAAATTTAAATTTCAAAAC
>Ga0325414_1007080_pt1 | contig 11908 bp, 6 predicted proteins | sample PopdelMetagenome_8_FD_206183 | JGI IMG/M metagenome (GOLD analysis project Ga0325414, IMG submission 206183) | Populus deltoides microbial communities from Bellville, Georgia, United States - Leaf-PdKOR-R3 | ecosystem: Host-associated > Plants > Phyllosphere > Phylloplane/Leaf | place: USA... | reverse complement strand
GCCACAATTATCAAGCTAAGTTGCTTCACAAGTTCATATATCACAACTCCGGTTTTGATATTAAACTTAGCAATAGATTGTTCACAACAATAACTTAGAGTCTCCTCTAGCAATCATCAACAACAATCATAGGAAATATGCATAGGAAAACAATCATACTCATTCATAACATAAACTGAAAATAAAGGGAAGAATAAATCTCACGATTCTTGAAATCCGAAGGTTTGTTGTGTCCTTGCAACCAAGAAAAGAGCTTAGCCTTGCATAACTATTGAACAACTACTTCTAAAGAATGAAAAGAGCATAATGTTTGGGTTTGTAGAGGAGAGAATTTGTGTTTATTCTCTGCTGGCTGCTGCCTCCTTCTGCTCTCCCTCTTTTCTGCTGGCTGTTAGCCCCTTCTCTCTTTCTTTTTATATGCTAAGAAACCCTAGTCTCTATTTTACAAAATAGTCCTCCATTAAGTTGGAAGTTTACATTTAAGTACTTCAATAACTATTTTTCCTAAAGAGGAGAAATAGCCTTGCATGAAATCTTCAATCTCTGACTTAGAGGAGCTAAATTGATGATATAAAAACTTGGATGTCGGTTTAGATGCTTCGGAATGTAATTTGGACTCGTTTCTTCACGAAACCTGTTTGCTGGCAGAATTCAGTTGTCATATTTGGAAAATCATATCTCCCTCATATGACATCATTTTTGGCTGATATTTAGAGCGTAGATAGGTCATTGAATTAGGAATCCAAGACAATTGAGATTTGACTTTGCAGGATGTGATTTCCATGATCTTTCTCTTTTTGTTTTTCTTGCATTGCATTTCCAGAAAGGTATGGATGTTAGCTTTTTAGTGCCACTGGAATCACTTCATTTCGATCTCTAGAACTCACGCTCTGCACAAAACATCGACTGAACGTCAAATCTGCCAATTACCTCCAATTTACTCCTTTTTGCATCTTTCATCCAAAAGTACCTTCAAAACATAAAACAAAGAATATCAAGACATTTTATATATAAAACATGGACAAAACATTAGGTAGATGTGGGTGAAACTATCGAATAATATGATTACATCAGTAGATTTCAACTTATCAAATCCATTCTCTTCTCTATTCAGGTGTACTAGTCTTCTCTTTTCATTCTTTCGAAGGCTGTTATTGTGAAAATCATTTTTGTATTGAGAAAGTTTTTTATGGAATGGTAATAATATTGCTTCAGGTGGTGCTAAAGTTGTTTGGGATAAGATTTGCTTACCAAAAAAAGAAAGGGGGTGTAGGTGTTAAAAATCTAGAGGTTTGGAATCAACTTGTCATGGTTAAACACTTATGGATTATATGCATTAAAGCGGTTCTTTTAATTTGGTCATCTTAATACATTTGTACTTGTTGCGAGGTAGGGGTATTTAGCAGGTGCTTTATCCTAGGAACCATTCTTGGAGTAGGAGGAAGATTCATGGTCCTCACAGGTTTATATGCTACCGTGTAGGTGATGGGTTTCTTGTTTCTCTATGGTTTGATAATTGGCACCCCGTGGGTCAATGGTGGAAGTTTTTGTGACATAATTATTATTGACTCTAGCTTGGGTAGAGGCGCAAGGTTGAGTTATATCATTGTTGGTCATCAATGGACTTGGCCTCCTGCTAGATCTCTTGAGTGGATTGAGCATATTTGTTGTACCCATGTTTCTTTCCACTCGAATGAATATTATGTGTTAGAAGGATGCCCCTAGAGGTATTTTGTCCATTCATAGTGTTTGGGATTTTATTCATTCGTTACAGAACAAAGTAGAGTGGTGGGAGCTTGTATGGCATAAACATGCTATCATACTATTCTCTTTTATCTTATGGGATGCTATTTGTGAGGCCCTTTCGAGGCGGGATAAACGTATGTCCTACAGTACCATTCAAGTTAATTGGTGCCTTTTATGTAGGGGTGGTAGGGAAGATGTTGATCACTCTTTTTTTATTGCATGTTCTCTCATCGCATTTGGTATGATATTTGTTCTAAATGCCTCATTCCTTTTAAGTGTCGATCTTGGATCGATACCATTTCTTGGCTTTCTCTATTAGGTGGAGGTAGCTCTTTTAAATCTTTGATAACTAAATTAATGTTAGATGTTGTTGTTTACTGCATTTAGAGGGAGAGGAATGCTTAGCTACATGGTGAGGCTCCTCGCAACAATTTGATTGTTTTTAATGATATTGTTCATTTATAGTTTCAATTAATTTTCTTCATAATTTGGACTTTTTGGATACTAATAGACGGCTTCATATTTATTGGGAAATTTCTAATAATATTTTCATTTATTATTGATTTTTTTTTAGGTTTTGAGGTATGTCCTCTTAGCCTCTCTTCGAGGTATACCCCTATTTACTTGTTTATCACTTTAGGTTGGGTGGGGTTTTGTCCATCTTTTTGAGCGGTGATAATAATAATACATTAGATTGGTTGTGGAGAATTATAAGCCTAAACAACTCCATCTTCCAATCTAACACATTTTTTTATTTTTTTAGATTAAAGTTTTTCATTTATGATGAAACTGCAAATTAACTTACTTTTCATGATTATGATGTTAACTTAATGCTTTAGACATTTTTTTTAGCACTAGAAGGATAATGTGAGTACGCCCTTGAAAGACATCGATGAGTAGGGCCTAGATTGAATCTTTACCTTTCACCAAAAACCACTAGAAAGAATTACTACTCGGTCATCTTTTAACTTTCTGATTGATCTCCAAGAAAAATAAAAAGAGTTTCTTGATGGCTGTTGTTACTCATTTTTGGACCCCATGTTTGCTGGAAGATTGACAAAAGCAGATGAAAGAAATATTTTTTCGAAACTCTATTTGAGCTGTTTTCTGCTCTCTTTATCCTTCCCCTTTGCTGCCAAAATCGTCAGGTTTTCTTAGATTGATCAGAAGTCTTCATAATGCCAAATTCATTCCTTTTTTATCTTGTCTTTAAGGTTGAAAAAATCCCTCAGAATTTACATAAAAAAATAATGGTTTTGCTGTTGTCATAATTTTTTGTTCCAACTTAGGCTCTGATTCTGACTCGGTTTCGTACGATATCTGACCATCCTAGGTATATTCTGTCACTTATGATATGTTAAAAAATTGACGTACACCTTTATTAGGTCCTAGGGATCATTGTTCTTAGGGCAAATTCTCAGTCACATTCGGATGTTCAGCATCGTCAGATCAAGAACCTTTTTGACCAACTAGATTACTGGCAGATTCTGTTCTCTAAAATGATTTTATCTCACTTCAACTCCTCATCAAATTTGTAGTATGTGACACATAGATGAATTTGAGCTTTTGAATTGCTTGATTCTGATATCAGAAACTCAAGATATTCCTATTTGAAATCTAGCGTGAAAACATAGAATCTTGCCGCGAGAAGGTTTCCAGCCGAGTTTGGTTGCAATTAATGTTATTCAAAACGAATTTATCTCACTTTGAATCCTTCATCAAAGTTGTAGTCCGGGACACGTAGATTAATTTGGGCTTTTGTATTGCTTGATTTCAATATCAAAAGCTCAAGATATTCCCGTTTGAATATCTAGTGTTGAATGTAGGGATTCCTGACCGCGAGAAGGATTTTTGCCCAAGTTCGTGGGATTGATTCGAAGGATTTTTTTTGGACCAAGGACTGAATTGAAATGTGCTAAATTGAGGGATTGAATTGAAGAAGGACATTGAAAGCTGGAGAGGGGGGCTGGATCATCATAAATGATAGGATTTTTACCACATCGAATAAGGAAAATAGGACTTTGCAGCTGCACCCTCCTTCTGATTTCTTTCCTATTTTCTTCTCTGTTGTTTTCCTTTCTCATCACGCCTGATTTTTGGAGCTGAAGACCACGTTTTTGTTGCCTCATTTCAAAGGGAGTAGCTAACCTTATGGAAGGAAAGAAAAGAGCCACACCATCCTCTAACTAGGAAAGAAATCACTACTGATCACAAAATCAGAATCAAACATTCTGGTTTCCTATTTCTGCTCACCTGAGAATACACTCTAGAGTTAATGTAATATTTGTTTCCTAAATTAAGCCGTGTATAGGCTATATAGAAGCCTCGGCTGCTGACCTAAAAGGGGGGAAAATGCAAAGAACAAGGGTTCATCTTTTTGACTGTGAAAGTCTTCACGGGAACAAAGTTACAGAAAAAAAAGAGCAGAAAAAGAGAAAAAGAAAGGAGAGAACAGAGAAAAACAAGAAAAGAAAGACAAGAAGAAAAGAGAGAGAGGCAGGGTAGAGAAAGCCATAAGAAGGATACTGTCGAAAGTAAGGAAAAACACAGAGGCAAGGGAGACAACTCCACAAGCTCAACACGCCTTCATTGCCATCATCTTCGTCATCTTGAGAGAAAGCATCAGTAGAAGGAGAGAAAATGAACAGAGACCAAAACCAGCGTGGCCTATCTGTTTTGCTGTCCCGAGAAGCAGCAACCATTGGCTGAGCGTAGAAGCTTCAGCACCTGTCATCTTCGTCCGTCTTAGTGCCAGCTTTCAAGAAAAGGAAAGCAGGACAGAGAAGAAGGGAAAGAGAAGAGAAGAGAAGAAAATAGGGAGAAGAAAGGAGAAAGAGGCAAGCAACACAGGAGAATGCCAGACGAACGCAAGCAACGGAGGACTGAAAAAAAGGCATCGCCAGCAGAACAGGTAAGCTGTCTTTTATTCCAAGCTTTTGCATGCATTCTGAGTTGCATTTGTTACTGTTCAAGTGAAATTTAATTCACTTGAACAGTAACCAGGCAAGGCAAGTGTATTTATTTATTTTTTGTGTTTTTTTTGTATTGTAAAAATAGAAATCTATGAAAAAGAGAGCACATTTTAATACCACGTTTTTGAGACCGTTTCAAAAGAAAAGGAGATTTATGATTTTCTGTCATATTTATTTTAAGGTCTGGTTTTTCTTTTGTATTGTAAAAAATAAAAGTCTCATATTTAGAATATCCGGTTTTCAACGCAATGTGACAAATATACATATATAGCAAAAAAAAATTTGTTTTCTTGTGTGTTGTATACGGCCATTACCCTAACATGTTTTGAACTCTTTTTTTTTTATACAAAAAGTATTGGAAGTTTTGAATATGTGTTTTCGCATGGATTTCTTAAACACAAAAAAAATTGTTTTCTTGCATTTCTGGATTTTACAACATGTTTGTAAAACACCAAAGGGTATTAGCCAATATTCCAAAAAATATAAAAATCTTATTTTGGGGGGGAATTCATCTATTATTCACCGCTAATATTTGGATAAAGAAATCCTTAAAGGACGAATATCCAAAATATTATTGGGAATGATTTGTTATTATTCACTATTAATATTTAGATAAAGAAACCCGGAGTGGTAAATATCCAAAATAATTTTCTAGGAATAATAAATCCGCACACATCCTTGAAAGAAGAATTGATTATAATCGAGGACAATTCAATTTTTTACTCCACGGTTTACGAGCCGTGAGAGTATAAAACACTAAGGCAAGTCAAAATAGGCTTTTAAAGCGCCCTAGATTTCTAAATTTTTGTCCCTCCTCCTTGCGATTTACGAGTCGCAAACTCTTGAAATACCAAGGGAAAAATGAGCTTTTAAAGCACATGGAATCTCCTTGGATTTCTATCTTAATAAATTTAGTTAGAATCAAACCTAAAAAAACTGATGGGATTAGAAAACACCAACACCATAGCAATTATAAGGCAAATCAAACACCAAGCAGCTTATCTTGGGGTGCTAATACCTTCCCTTTACGCAACCAGTCTCTTGCCTTAGAATCTCTGAAAGACCAGTTTAGGTTTCCTAGTGACCATAATACTAAGTGGCGACTCCCTTTTACAAAAAAACAAAAGACCCCGAAATCAACCGATGGTCGCCGCTAGCGAGGGTGCGACAATGGTGAAGAAATTTCATCCATTACAATTAATTTTCCATTATAATAATAAGCTTCCTTGCTAGTTAATTACTGCTACAAATCACATTGCAACAGTTTTTATAAAATTTCAGTGCCAAAATACGGCTAACATATATGGCTCCTTTAAAAGGTTATTTTTTAGATGCTTCTTCATTAGTAGTAGAGACATTCACTTCCACCTCACCTTTATTAGTCTTTAGTCTATAGAGGGCTGGATTCACCAATGATAGGGGTACTAATTTAATAAACCAGAATGGAGTAAATCGAGCCAAACTTGCCCTTAATTGAAATGGACCATAGAGTCAAGTGCTAGAATTTGATGCCTTCAGAATGTATAATTGATGTGAACCTCATGATCACGTGGTCATGCAACCCACACGCAAAGATATCAATTCTTGAAAAACTAAGTAAATCAGGTTTGATAGGAGTGTGACACAAAGATAATTTATACCTGGGCACTAACACTATTAGAAACGGAAACCCCCACCTAACGAATATTGATTCGTAAATGAGAAGTACAAGAATGACACCATGAAGGTAGTTGTTCTTCAATAAGTCATTTTTTTAGTTCTTTAGAGAACCAAGGAAGGGAGAGTATCCCACCAACATATAATAAGTGCGGCAAATAAGAAGTTTTATTAATTTGAATTGTCTAACCTTAGATGTTTGGTTATGCCTTTATTTATACTAATCAAGACTAAAACAAACCCTAATAAACTCTTTATATGAACTTATATGATGCCCAATTACAATTAAACCCAAATAATATATATAAACCCTAAACTAAGAAGAAAATACTAATAATACTAATAATACTAATAATAATAATAATAATAATAAACACGAATTTAATATCCTAAATATGATAGGATCATATTTGTTGTCATTCAGAAGTCCCATATAAGTTACGAGAATCAAATATGAAGTTGTCTCCTCTTTAGTTTTCTTGTTTGCAAAGTATTCTTAGCTAACTTAGAAACTTATTTAATGACATATTCCTATTGTAATAAGGATAGATAATTGTTTCCACACACTATAAGAATTCATCCATATTAATATGGAGTCTATGCCACACATGGAAACTATGTTGTTGCCCATTAAATATCCTTGCAAGACTAGGAAATTCCCAAAACCAGCGACCACATCCTTGTAGAAAAATAATCCTAGCCAAATAGGAAGTTCACAAGTTAAAAGGAAGTAAATAACAAAATTTGTAAAGCCTCTGTTGATCAGTATTGTGATGCCTTTCCGAACTCTGATTGACTTGCAATTTTAACTCAAGGTAGGACAACATGTCAGGAGACTCTATGTAAAATTTCTGCCCGATCCAACAGTCAGATTCAGAATTATGATTGTTGCCGTGAAACTGGACAGTTGCGTATTTTACATCAGAATCTGAATCTGATTGTTTTTTCGTTGCCTAGATCGTATCATTCCGTCTCTTTTCAAGATAAATCATCCTCGAATCATTAACAGGGATAAGGGACAAAGTTTTAGCCTCTTTTTGAAGCCTTTGAAGTTCTTTTCTTGCCAATAATCGTTGCCAACAACTTTGGATGAAGGTAGCAACCCTTCTCTTTCATCTATCATCATTACGGTGTTTTTGCTCCTCTCTTTCTGAAGCTTATTGTGCATCGACTAATTCCATTAACACATCAAGTTCTTGTTGCATCTCCCCTAAAATATGGGATAGACTCTTGGTTTCTTTTTTTAGAACATTAATCTCTTTATTTCTCTTCATTTGATATCACCTCTCTTTTTGAATCATCCTCTTCTTTTGCCAAAATACTTCATCAGAATACATGAAATCCTTATTGTAATACTCCTATTGCATTGTTTTTATATCAGAACCTAAAACAAAAGCTGATTAATGGAGTCAAGCTCTGCTACCAAATGATGCGAACCTCTTGAACACGTGGTCATGCAACCCACACACAAGGACATCAATTCCCGGAAAACCAAGTAAATCAGGTTTGATAGGAGTATGACACAAAGATAACTTGTACCTAGGCACCGACATTATTGGAAACAGAAACCCCCACCCAACGAATATTAATTTGCGAACGAGAAGTATAAGGATGACATCACGAAGGCAGTTGTTCTTTGATAAGTTATTTTTTCAGTTCTTTAGAGAACCAAGGAAGGGAGATTATCCCACCAACACACGATAAGTGCGGCAAACAAGAAGTTTTATTAATTTGAATTGTCTAACCTTACATGTCTGGTTATGCCTTTATTTATACTAATCTAGACTGAAACAAACCCTAATAGACCCCTTATATGAAATTTTATGATGCCCACTTACAATTAAACCCAAATAATATAAATAAACTAAACTAAGAAGAAAATAATAATAACAATAATAAATCTGAATTTAATATCCTAAATATGATAGGATCAGATTTGTTGTCATTTAGAAGTCTCAAATAAGTTAGGAGAATCAAATCTGAAGTTGCCTCCTCTTTAGTTTCCTTGTTTGCAAAATATTCTTAGCTGACTTGAAAACTTATTTAATGATAGATTCCTACTGTAATAAGGTAGAATAATTGTTTCCATACACCATAAGGATTCCTCCAAATTAATATGGAGTCCAAACCACACATGGAAACTATATTGTTACCCATTAAATATCCTTGCGAAACTAGAAAATTCCCAAAACCAACTGCTACATCCTTGTAGGAAAAGAATTCTAGCCAAATAGAAGTCCACAAGTCAAAAAGGAAGTAAATAGCAACATTTATACATCCTCTGTTGACCTGTATTGTGATGTCTTCTCGAAATTTGATTGATCTGCAATTTTAACTCAAGATAGGACAACAAGTCAAGAGACTCCACGGAAAATTTCAGCCCGATCCAATAGTCAGATTGAGAATTATGACTATTGTTGTGAAATTAGATAATTGCGCATTTTACGTCAAATCCAAATCTAATTGTTTTTTCATTGCCCAGATCGTATCAATCAGAGTGTTGTACATAGAGCTCTAGCTTGTTTCAAGATCATATGTGAATAGACAGAGCACACATCATTGAACATAAATGCCTCATTTCATTTGACATTGCAAAATTGTTTTCTACTTAGCTAGAAGCTCTTAATTTAAAGATGGAACTGAGCATGATAATTGTTCTTGTATTATTTTATGATGTAATAGTACTAGTGATTACTACTTTATCATCTCTTTGGAGTTTGGAGCTTGTGTTTTTTTTTTGTTTTGTTATTCTTTCATTTTTCATGGGAGAAGGAATCCTAAGCAAAACTTGTTTAAAAATCTCTTTCTTACTTTCTCTAAACATAATCCAATTTCGAGGGCACTAATTCTCTCCACTTTTTATGCATTTCTTCTTTATTTGTTATTTTCTTTCAGGATAGGGCTTTTGAATCTTCTCTCCCGCTCTAGGTTATAATGCCTTCTTGCTTGACTTAGGATATCTTCCATGTAACACCAATGTTATTTAGGAATTAATTGGAGTTGTCCCATCTTGAATACTTGGATTCTTGAGACAAATTTTATTATGTGGACCATCCCATTATCATGATCATTTTTTGATGTGAACCTCTTGATTACGTGATCATATAACCCATAATCAAGATTGAGATTTGATTCCGGAAAGCCGAAATAGATCTGATCGGAGTGTGACAATGGAAACTTGTGCCAAGGCACCACCACTATTGAAATGAAGTAGAATGATGCACGAAGCCAGTTAATCTTTGATAAGTCAGATTCAGTTCGTTTAATAACTGAAGAATGCAATAATCACTCTCACATGTTAAAACTAAAAAAATTTAGAAGTAATATTCATCAATGGCTCAAAAAATAGCCAAATATCCTAAATATATTGATAATATATTGGCACGAACAAAATCAATAGAAACAAAACAAGTTTTGAAGTCTAACGCAAAATAGACCCGTTACAGCAAGATAAAACCTGATTCTGAAACCTAAAGAAAACTATATCTAAATGACCTTAAATTTATATAATTTCCTATTAGGACCCCAGTAAACAGAATATAAATTTTAAGCTGATTTGATATATGGATGCGAAACAACCCTTTTAAAACCCAAATTTAAAATCTAGGCCCAACAATGTTCAAATGACTTGAAACTTGACATTTAGTGCACTTTCACACTAAATAACCAAAATATCAATTTTTAGTTAATTATGATAAGTTTTGATATGTTGTCGCAAAACCACAGAATAACAGGAAAAAAAAACCACAAATAACGTTTTCTGATTACTTCCTCACTCTTTTTTTTTACTTTAATTAGAATAGAAAAAACCATAGAATAAAAAGAAAAAACACAAGAAAGAAAAAAAATATTGACCTGAAGAAAAAGGTAAAAATAATAAAAATCCAAATAAGTAATAATAACCAAAAAATTAAGAAGAAAATAATAAAAATCTAAAAATTACTATCCTAGATATGCTAGAATCAAATTTGTCATCCTTAAGAGGTTTCAAATAGACTAGGAAATCTGATATGAAGATAGAATTATTTCTGAAGTCTTCTTTTCTTGTTGTAGCTAGGATGAATAAAGAATTCTTGTAAGAAAAAATTCTGAAACATTTATGAATCCTTGCCACTTGAAAACTATGTTACAGCCCATTAAAGACCCTTGTAGAGTTAGGAGATTCCCAAAACAAGCTGTCACATCCTTGTAGGAAAATAATCTTGGTGAAATAAGAAGTCCAGAAGTCAAAAGAAAGTAACAAAATTCATACAGCCTCTGTTGACCAGTATTGGGATGTCTTCTTGAACTCTGATTGACTTGAAATTTAACCCAAGGTAGAACAACATGTCAGGAGACTCCATGTAAAATTTCAGCTCAATCCAACAGATGGATTAGGAATTATGATTGTTGCTGTGATTCTGGACAGTTGTACATTTTACGTCATAATTCGAATCTGATTATTTTTTCATTGCCTGGATCATATCATAATGGAAACCTGTCCCAAGACACCAGCACTATTAGAATTGAAACGAATGACGCCACAAGGTCAGTTATACCTTGATAAGTCAGGTTTGATTTTTGTCTTAGCAAAGATAATGTGTTGCATCACGCAAAACACAAGTTTATTTCATAAATTCATCGTCCTCTGCTTTTCAGCATACAAAAAACTTATATAATGTTTCAAATAACCCTAATGGATTCCATATCTTAGCTGATTTGAGTCCACTTACAAAATTCACTCAAATAAGTTATTATAAACCAAAAACTAAGAAGAAAATAATAAAAATAGTAAAAATCCAAAATTAATATCTTAGATATAGATTTGCCACCATAAGAAGTTTCAAATATACTAGAAAATCTAATCTGAATGTAGAATTGATTCTGAAGTCTTCTTGCCTTGTTGTGTTTAGTTTCCTTGTTTTACATGGACAATTAATGAAGAAAACCTCTCTCTTTGATGTGCCATGAATGATTCGAAAAATCAGCAACAATGAATCTGACGAAAATGGATGAAGGATGGGTCTGGTTGGTTGTCTTTCTTTTGGTGTTTAGGCTGGATTATAGTGATTTCAAGGTAAATAAGATGGAGGATAGACTAGAATGATACTTTGATAAGTCGATCTGGACGCCTCAAAGATCAATCTAGGATTTCGACGCCACTTATTGTGATTGAAGAGTGATAAGTCAGGTAGGGTTCTTCACAAAATCAATTTGGAAGAACAACTCTTAATTCTGTGAATTAAGTTTTCAAATCTTGACCAGAAGTCCTTTATTACATATTCTGATACTATATTTATAACTGGAACATCCCTTCAAAGTTAGGAAAAATTCAACATGGCAGAAGTCAAGCTCAAAAAATAGAGTTTGACAAACTAACCTAGACAAATTAACTAGCACACGTTTTTGACCTTTCTAACATAAACATACCAAATTTAAAACAACCATATCTTCTTACACAAAAGTCCAATGCAATCATGGTTGGACAATCTAGAAAGAACATGTTCTGAACCTGAAATCCACCTAGATTAGTCTTGTTTTCACATGCAATGGAT
>Ga0325414_1007078_pt1 | contig 11909 bp, 3 predicted proteins | sample PopdelMetagenome_8_FD_206183 | JGI IMG/M metagenome (GOLD analysis project Ga0325414, IMG submission 206183) | Populus deltoides microbial communities from Bellville, Georgia, United States - Leaf-PdKOR-R3 | ecosystem: Host-associated > Plants > Phyllosphere > Phylloplane/Leaf | place: USA... | reverse complement strand
GGATCATATATATAGAATTATTTAGAAAAAATTAAGCGTGATTTATCAGTTAAATAAAAGATTACAATTTTTTTATATCAAATTATTGGTTTGGTATGATTAAATATCTTTTTTTGTTTAATTTTATTCTGCTGGTTTATAAATAAATCTGTTAAAGCTTTGTATATCTTTGTCATCCATTGATGACAAATCCGTATTTAACCGTTAAAAACCTTCAAACTCTTGTAACGCTATTACATCACAAAACCACTTGCTACACACGGATGCTACTCTTTGGTAAAATCCGATCTACTCACTACCAAATACGAGGACAAAATATATATATATATATATATATATATATTAACACAACCTCGTAGGACTTTTTTCCTTCATATTATTAATGCTAGCTTAAGCATCAAGAGAGTCCCTAAACTCCCAAAAAGAACTTGTTTTGCAAGTGTTCCAATTGTCCTAGCTCAGCTTTCTGCGCCTCCCAGCTCAATATTGCAGACTTGGAAAGACCAATCTTTGGGAGTTTTTAGCGATCTCATCAATTAGGAATCAAGCATCTCAAGTTACGGGGGTTGTCTTTTGAACTCGGTTTCAATACTTTAGATTCCAACTCGTTAATTGCTGTACAATTTCAATTCATGAACACAAAGAAATTTCTAGACAAACCGTTGAATATTAATTACACGCACGCAGAGAGTAAAAATTGGACCATGTTGGATGGGACATTGGTTCTCAATCCAGCTAATAAGTTATCAGCGTATCATGGTTTTGATTATGGGAAGTGTAATTTGAAGTACTGCTTTGCTCACCAGGGAGGGACCACCACTGAGCCTGGATATGAGTTTGGAATGACTTCTTGGAACTTTGCAGCATCACAGAGGTTTTGTGATGATAATGTGTTAAGAGTTTCTTATGAGAAGTGGAGAACTGAGTTGGGATTGGAGTGGTCGAGGGATTCCAAGTCTATACAAGGTAAAAGTATAGTTCAATTGGTATCAGATTTCATATTGTAAAAGGTCTAGTGTTAGCCTCGCTTGTAATTTGTATGGCAGATTAAGCTTCTGCATTGGACACGAGTTCACTGACATGGTTTTCACAGCATTATTAATCAGCACCATTCGAATGTCCATTGGCATTGATGGAGAATACAGATCCATTAATGCATTGATCGTAGAGTAAAAGGTCCTTCCACGTTCTACATGCCTTCAACTATTTATTTTCAGAATGGTTTCACATGATTGTATGTGTTTTATATTAGAAATACTTGAGAATACATGTCTAAAATATGCCTAAAAGAGTGTTTGTAATTGTATCTTGCTTCTATGGAGGGATTTTTGTGAAACTTGAGTCTATTAGGAGCACTAACAATAAGAAGAACAATATTGTTCATTGAACAAAAGTAACATTTCTGTTTGTGATGAAAGTATGAATGTTGAAGGGTTCTGTCTTGTCGTTTTACTGTAATTTAGCTGACAAGGTTGACTGGTGTGTGCAAGTGTCCAATTTGATATCAAATTGATGTGAGATTTCCGAGGGAGATTGATAAGGGCTTGTAACAAAAGTCCTAGCTCAGTAACATGTTCGGACTTCGGACGCATCAAACGATATATATATATATATATCAAAAAAGGCTATAATTTCTTTTATCTTAATGTTGGACAGACTAAAATTTTTTTAAAATATTTTAAAATCTTGTTTCTTACAAGTTTTTAGAAGACAGCTTCAACTTGGTTAAGGAACGGGAATTTCTTTATTTTTTTTACTGTATTTGGATTTTTTTATTTAGATTAGTATTTCAATTTAATAAAAATTTTACTAATTAGACTTTTTTTTTTGCATTTAAAAAACTTTGTAGGGATTTTTTTTGTCATAAGAATATCTAAATATATGAGGGAAAAAAAATAAGTTTAAAACCCATGAATTAATAAAAATCTAACAAAAAAAACATAAATTAAAGTTTAATAATAAAACTAAAAAACTTAGGCTTAGATGTGCCCAATCTCTTAACCCAAAAAATAATGGGTTGAGATATACTTAATCATCTTTGTCCATACACCGGTGTAATTTATATTATAGGGTTTTCTAAAAAATTATAGAGGTTAAGTTTTTTATAAAATTAAGATTTTGTAGCAATCTAAAATTAGAAAAACCTTTAAATAAGACTTGGAAGTTATCTTTAGAATTTAATATATTCTAGAATTTTTTTTTGTACTCTTATTATTTTTGTAACTTTATTTAGGACTTTCAAGTATATAAGTAGCTTATAAAAGCTGCAATATTCAATATTGATTAATAAAATTTTGGATTAAGAGTTTTGTGTGATGACTCTGTTTAGCATAATTCTATTTTTCTTTGTACTAGGTTGTTGTCTTCTTGTTTCCTTCAACATCACATTTGATTGCTTTCTGGTGTGAAGATTTCCATTCCTTACATAAATAGTCATGTTTATCAAACTGATTGAGGAAATGATCAGACAGATTGACCTCATACATGTTAGGTCGAAAGCATGTAAATGTCAGATTTTGTTGCGAATACAACTTGGTGTCTATCTGCAATTTAAAAACTGATTTGGCTTTAGAACGATTTCAACATGGTAACAGAAATTAAAATGGAAACAGAATGAGAGAACTAAATGATGGATTGTCAGGATCATTTTAGCCTTATACGGATCTAGATATATGAGGTGCGACTGGTTCACCTCATGCCATTTCCATTCTTGGGCCTTTCTGGAGCTAGCTACAAGTAGTCTTAGGTGGTTCTCGAACTAGATGCTTGGTTTTGACACGATGTAGGTGATCATGGTCAGAATTCATGATAGAACTTGAAGCTTGGCTTTATTTAGATTTAGAAATACTTTTTCCCTTTCAAATGCTTTGAATCCTGTCTGTGCCATTTAATTTGATAGTTGCATTTACCGCTGTTTTTCCACATTTCTCCCGTCATCTTCGATACTTCTGTAAGTTGGAAACAGTCTTGTCAACGTGGAATAAGAAGCTTAACTATTGGGGCTTTGGACAGACACTAGCTGGTAACAATTGTTTTTGTCTCTTCCTCGTGAGTGATGTTGTTTCACTTAGGATTTGCATGGATCAGTAATGGAACTAGATCATAATGACTTTTTATGGGTTGCTACCTATAGACTTAATGACACGATAGCTATAGAAACTATCCAGATTTACCATGTCTGCTTTAAACCATATTTCTAATAAAAACAAAATTGCTGTTGTGATGTGCACTTGTCGAAATAAAGTCTTAAAAAGATGCAGAGGAAAGATGATCAGAGTGTTGATAAGGTTATTAATTGGGCGTGTGATGTATCTTACAATAATATTGTAAGTCTTATATAATATTATTTTTGTAATAAATTTGCGTGCCAATGAATTACATTGAAAAGGGATTGTAAGATTAATCAAAGGCACATTAAAGTATCATGATATAAAAATAAATTATTTTTAGAATTTTATATTTGATAGTTATTTTAACCATGATTAAACAAGATATGTGGATGAAATAAAAAGTACTACAGATTATTAATGTTTTAGTTTTGGAGAATGTTTTCTTGATATTCAAAAAAGTAAGATGTTGTTGCTCAAAGAATTTTTGGATAAATATATAGTAGCTATTGCTGCCGTAAATTAATCAAGAAATTTGAATTAAGAAAATACTTACAGATTTACATATAAATCTACTTGAGTTAACACATATTTATAGTGACAATTATGATGCAATTTTAATTGCAAATAATTGTATTTTTTATAATAGGGTTAAACATTTTAAAATAAAATTGTATTTTTTAAAAGAAGTCTACAAGAATGACAAAGTTATTCTGATTTATTGTACAACTAATGATGAGATTAATATGTCTTAACCAAAGCTATTTCAAAAGAAAAATTTGAAGCATCAAGAAGCAAACTATTTGGCATAAAGCTGATCCACAATGTAGATTGTATATGCTTTTTAATATAAAAATGTAATGCTTTTGCTTTCCAGATTAATTCATGGGATTTGTGGGGGTGATGTTAGGGCACGCTTAAATCAAATATCATATAGCCTTGATCAGGTTCAACCTATATTTGAGCCTTACATATTTTAAAAAATTCGATGTGATTTGTGATTCCCGAAGGTTGGACTGGTGGGTTAAAAAACGTGTTTTTATTAAAACAATATAATGTTTGAGTTATTTTATAGAACTTGTCTTTCTTTTCTTTACGTTTTGTTCTGCGCTGTCTGTTTATAGTTATCAACATAACTAACTTGGGATCTTCTGCTCTTAATTCTGACACTCCGTGTAGCAATCAATGAGTGACATATTGGACTTGGAGATTAAAGAATTATGCATCAGCCTGGCATGTCTGAGCTCCCCAGTCCCGACATTCTATAGGAACTGTTAATTTTTTGGCAATTGCTGAAGGAACTTCTCTATGTCACTTTCCACAAAGTACTGATTGTTCAGGCACATTTATGCCCAGCCTGCTCTCTCCCCTTCTCTCTCTCTAATATTTATGTGAAACATATTGCCTTGGATGACATTGTCTATTGCTCGAGTCGTCTTTCCTGATTAGCTTTCCACCCCTCTCTCTCTCTAATATTTATGTGAAACATATTGCCTTGGATGACATTGTATATTGCTCGAGTCGTCTTCCCCGATTAGCTTTCCAGCATGATAGCTTTGCACATTAAATATGTGGGACCTTCTTTTTTAGAAGTTTTAATTGTCTAATAAGCTGCATGGTTCTGAGTTAGGGAAGTGGTTTTCAGATTGAAGCAAGCCCTTTTCACATTTGCTTGAGCTCAGCAAAATTCACCTTGTTTATCCTGTGTGGTAGAGTCGTCGTGTCCATATCTTTTTGCCTCGTTTATTGACTAGCATAGAGGGTTCCCTACGGTTGGTTTTTGTAGAGTTTTAGAAGGGAGACGTTAGTAGGGTTTGCTCTGAATTAGTAGCTAGAGACTCGACAAATAGCGATGTCTTTGTCTAGAATTTCTGAACTGCTTACATCAAGGATTGATAAGCGTGACACGCATACCCTCTACTGCAATAGGTTTGGATTCAGTCACTTGCCTCTAGGTTAGGAGACATGTACTCAGAGCAAGAGAAGGTTCAATCACCGCAATATCTCTTGTCTTTACTTGTGGTTTTTATTACATGGTCAAAACTCCATTCCGTCAGCCATTAGATCTTGATTCCTGAGTAGTAATGTTACTCTAATTTTGTTATTGTAATTAATCCCTTTTTTTTCTCAAACTAATTGTTCTCCTTCATTAAGCCTTCTTCTGCTTCAAATTTCTGTTAGCATTATCTTCTTTGAACTTTCATCGGTGATTTATGTAGAGTATCTACTGGATGATTGGTCTGGAAATAGAATTCATAAAATATAATTTTCCTTTCTTCTTTTATGAATGATTGGTATGGTTCTGTTACCAGAAGCCTAAAAAAGCAATGATACAAGGAACGAGGACCTTTAAATTATCGGCAGTATTTGTGGACGGGACCATGGATCGAATCTGGAATGTTGTGGTGTTCTTTTCATGGGAGGTCATGTAGGTTGGTTAGAGGAAAAATTATTAATACTCGTTTGATTGTTAGGATTTTTTTGGGTATCTAGTTTTCTTACACAGTTTAGGATTTACTATAAATACATGCTATATAACTATATTTTGGCATAATAAAAATAAAAATTATTTATTTTTATAGGTATAAACAAATTATAAAACCATGTTAAATCTTATATTACTCATATTTTTTTATATTATAATATTCATCAATAATTACTACAGGTTTGTCGCAACAACCAGTAATATACAAGCAGCCAAAATACATGTAGCTTTAAAAAGCTTTCTAGATCTTGGTGTTTTTATTTCTTCATTTCACCTCATAAGAAATACAAGAGAGAGAAATCACAGTCAAGAATAGAAAAAAATTTACCCATCTAATTCATAAAAACATTAGTTATCTTATAACCATCAGGATAGGAAGCAGGGGAATATTGACAGGAGAAGAACATAATGATAGTCATTGTGCATTCATATGATATCCTCTTTTCTTGAAGAAAAATCTTATCTATATGGTAGGGTCAAGCTCTATGTGATGTGATAGCAGATGTTAGGAATGGAAGCTTAACAAACAACTCTTTTGTGACTAAGCACTACATCACCTCATGTAGAAAACAATCAAACAGACACTTCCCAGTAATTGCACTCCACTAGCACTGAGAACACATTTTTCCTGTGCTGTTGATTCTCGACATAAACCCTAAACAGCACGTTAAACTCTGAATAAATAAACCGCATATATAAGTTAGGGTCATGACTCGATTCGCAAATGCTTTGTCTCACAGTTCCATTGTCTTGCAATATCTTCTGCTACTCTTTGTGCATCAATGGATGAACCCAACAATCCTCTCCTGGTAAAACCAACACTGTAAAGTCCATTCTTGCCTTTCCAGTTGTCGGGGAATGGATTTCTTGGATAACCGTCCTTCTCGTTGAAGAAGTTGTCCTCCTTTTGGTGTCAAAAAAGAAAAGCACAGGAGTTAACAAGCATAGACAGAACTCTCAAACGAAAATTATCTGCCCCAAGGTATTTGAACCTTGGGAGTATCAACCTATTTGTAAATGTAATGAACTTCTTCTATACCTTGAGCCATGATGTTACATTGCTTCTATAACCTGTTGCTAAGATTACTGAATCAAAATTCTCTACATGTCCATCCACAAACTCTGCGCCGCTGGCTGTAAATCTTTGAACACCGCAAACCACCTAAAAGGTCCATGAATGTTATGAATAAAAATGTATTCGTTTAATGTAGACAAGAAGTAAGAGGGAAACTACTATTAACCTTGATTTTTCCTGATTTAATTTTAGAGAAAGCTCCAACATCCAGCACTGGGGTTTTCCCAGTAGAATTTTTTTGTTCAAGTGGTCCCATTTTGGGTCTTCGTATGCCCATTTTATGTGTGTCGCCTAGAATTAATTGTGAGCAGATGAGGAGGAACCGGTCAACTAATTTTACTGGGAACCAATTCAACAACCACATTGAAAGAGAAAAGGTTGATCTGCCAAGGACCTCTCTAGGCAAGATGTGTAACTGCAAGAATTTAGAACTACATGAATAATTCACAGTAAAAAGAGAAGAAACTGACAAGTCAAAAAACATTAAACAGGTGAAATTTCAACATGCTACCTCATTCTGACAATGCTAAAACAAAGACATTTTACTTGTCTATATGTCAAAATAAGGCATCATTGGATATGTAATAATCAATGTAACAGTTTGTAATGTACTGTTGGAACATGAAATTGATTTTCTCGATTTTTTTAGGTAAAACTGATCGAAGATTTTGAGCAAGAAGCAAATCATATGTGAATCATGGGGTCCATATATTCTATAGTTGGGAGTTCATCAAGTTCAGAACAAATATAGATCATATGTATCTATAGATTAGATCCATACATGTTTCAGTAGAAGTTGAAAGAGAAGAACATATAGGTACACATTTGGAGCAAGAGAGCCTGGATCAGAACATTTTACCTTATCTCTCACTGCCAGAGAAACTTGAGCATCATTATTACATAGATCTAAGCTAATCTCCATGCCTGAGTTTCCACAGCCTACAACCAAAACCTTTTGTCCTTTAAAATCAGCTCCGTCCTTGTATCTGCTGGTGTGGATTAAACTTCCTTTAAAATCTGAGATTCCTTCAATATTAGGTAACACTGGTTCTGCATTCTCTCCAGTTGCTACGATAAACCACCGGCACAGAAACTCAGACTCGTTGGATTGGACCCGCCAGAACCCCATTCTTGCATCATATATAGCTGATTGAACCTCCTGTCTAAACATGGGTTCAATTGCGAAATGCTTAGCATAAGCCTCCAAGTAACTTATGAACTGTTGTTTAGTGGGGTATGCTGGGACTTCAGGAGGGAATGGCATGTGAGGAAGTTTGCAGGTTTCCTTTGGGAGGTGAAGCTGTAGACGATTGTATGTCTTCAGTGTCCACAGAGAACCTATACATCTCTCTTTCTCTAGTATCAAAAAGGGAACACCTCTTTCTTTAAGGCATGCTGCAACAGCTAGCCCTGAGGGTCCAGCGCCAATGATCACTGGTCCAGGGATCCAAACCGGCTTCTCTGAGCTCATAGCTTTATGAAATATCCCATTGCCTTTATCTTCTTGGATAGCAGATGTCTGCATTGCCATTTGTTTCCCAGGATGGTTTTAACTTTGTATTGATCAAGTCTATCTCTAGCTAGATTCCAGTGATGGAGAACGACAGAATGGAATAGGATAGCTACCCTATGGCAAGTATAATATAAAGAGAGATGATACTTATATTCTTGTAGTGGAACTAACTACAAGAAGAAATGTTGACAAGAAACACGGCCTTTTTGAGGAATTATGTAGAAGGGTGGGGCTTTATGTGGAAAATGACACTTGTTTTCGAATGTTTTTAGGAAAAATAAGCTTATATCATTGAGAGAAACAGTGTTTTATGGTGAATATGAAGTGTCGTGACCAAAACAGACTGCAGCTGGCGTGTGTAGGTATTTCCTGCCTCTCTTTGGAGGAAGAAATTCATTCATGAAAGTTTTGAATGTAAATCAATGCATTCATTTTATGTTATGGATGGATATGAAGTCCATTGGGGTACTTATATTATTTGATAATTAACTAGGTGCGAGGAAGAAGACAGAATACCGGCCTCGCCGACAGCATATAGAGCTTTCAAATTGCACAATCCAGGAAAAAGCAAATCACTAGTGAAGAAATTGAATTTATTCAAAATATCTTTGTTCCAATTAGCTACAGTACTAAAATTAGGTGATGGTTGGAGTTATCATTGAATATTTCCGTATCCATGTTGATGCCCTTGTTTAATCCTATGAAGTTCCTCCAACGTGTAGAAATCTCCCTTGATAGTGGACAGAACATTATCTGATGCACCACCAACATTCTTGTTAAGTCTATTCTCACACCATGGTAATTGTATAATGATAATCTTTTACCATATTTGTTAAGAGTTATCAAGTATTAGACTCAAAAGCAACATTTTCCTGTCACTATCATCTTCAAGAGAAAAGTCATGGTAAGCTTTCTGTATATATTCCTCTCTGCACTCTATAGGATGCTCCCCGTCTAGAGAGGTATCTGCCACATATGTAAATGTAGACAAATGCAAGCATATACATCACTTGTATATCATAAACCTTTAGTTTTGGCATGTTGTTTTATACATCTCATCAGTGGTGGGGATGAAAGCTAGTGTTTGGCAAGCTCCACTAGGATTTGGCTTTTTATGAGGTACGCAGGACGAAAGAGAAAGAAGAGAAGAAATAGTTACCTCTACAAAGGACTAGTTAGCTCTACAAAGCTCAGCTTCAATAGACACATGCAACCAACAAAAGATGACAGGGCTTCGATGGTGAGTTCAAGCTGTGAGGGAAAAAAGGAAGTGTTTTGCAGCCTAAGTTACGTGTATGATTGTAGAAGGCCTAGAGATTGGTGTTTCTCAAATCACCACGAATTAGCCTAATGTTTAGATTTTTCCCAGTGTTGTTCATTTAAACATTTGTATACAAAGAAAATAATAGGGTCAGCCCTAATGGATTTGCAGATCTCAGAGCAGGATATAGGTTCTGGTATTTTTCTCTTGCAGCGTTTCAAGTCCACTTGGACAGTAACTTGCTGAGCTCTAACAAGTTTTCCATCAGACTTGTGGTTAAGCAGTAGTACGTCCTTCTCATTTTTGACAAGAAAACAAAAGATGGTGAACTTTGTGCTTAAGATAGTCATTCCGGCCTCTTCTGTAATCAAAACCAGTATTGCCAATTGATTTCATGTTTTTTGGCAGTTTCAAATACTTGCAATCTGATGAAATATCTTTCATAAAATCATACGTTTACTATGAAACTTTCGTTATAGGAGGATATATTTGATACTTAAAAGTCTTCTGACCTTGAACCATTTCTGGGATAAAGGGATAAAACCTGACTGAATACGCGTACCTAAGATTTATACCTGAGAGGAAACTGAGAAAAGATATTGATTTCTATTTATTGAAATATTAATTTGGTTCTGGATTGTGAAGTGGAATATGGTTCCATCCCATCTATGCAGTCAGAGAAGCAACCACGCCTAAAATTACCGTTGCAGATATTAGATGACCAAACAAGCCAAACGTCACTGAAGCAAGAATTCATGAACATGTATCGCCTTTGGTTCCAGTAAATTTGGGGAAGAGACGAGAACAAGAAGGAACACATCTCACTTGCTTATCTTAGGCACCAACGATAACCTACAGAATTTGTGGATGATCTTCTTCAAGTACTCTGAATAGTTTTCCCCTCATGTCTCAACAATGCTGAACTGTCCTGATTTGCGTACCCTATTGGCAATTTTAGTGATGCCAAACTTGATCCAAATAATGGAAATTGTTGCGTCAATCCTCATGTAGAAAAGCAAATGCATCTTCTTTTTCGTACCTTTTCGTTTGTTTTCTAGTTCCAGTTGCATGTATTAAGATTCAGAATCAAGGTTGTTAAAATCGTGAATTGACATTTAAAATCTTATAATTTTATGAGTCAACATGTATATAACGTGTTAAATTAAGTTAAAACTCGAAATCGATCGAAATTGGTCAAACTCGGTTAAAATCAATAAAATCGAACCGATTTTATGAGTTTGACCGAGTTTAACCGATTTCGAGTTTTAACTCACAAAAGTTAAAAAATTTACTACATTCCTATCTAAGTCCCCTGACACTCCACTATATAGTCCCCACACCCCAGTCTCCTCTTTCCTCGTTGTTCAAATCTCAAATTTTCAATCTTAGCAGACTAACACCAGCATTAGAGGATCTTGGGTATGGGAAAGTTTTATACTGTATTTTAGGCCGGGAAAGCATGATCTATGGATCGAAACCATGGAAAGACAGAGGTAGATGGTGAGGAATCAAATGAGTAAAATAAGAGATAGGAACACTTATATAGAGAGAAAAATACTATGTTTTAGACTAACCATCTGTTAACTACAAAGAGAGACGATAAAGACTCAGAGAGAACTTGAAATACATGTCTTGCTTGGTGAGATATTTGAACATTATTTCTAAGACTTGTTACTAACATTAAAAGAGGTGGAAGGTGAGGTGGAATGAGATTAAATTGATGTCATTTTGTATATTTTTTTCTCGTTGTCACGAGTTCACTATATTGATCTCTGTTAATTTTTAAAAAAAGTTAGTGATATACCTTAGTGTCACGACCCGAATCCCGGGTCCGTGACCGGCAACGCAGGAGTAGTGTCGAAAGGACACCCCACCTACGCTAAGCCTCAAAACGGACATATCAAAAGAACAATTTATTCAAAAATACACAGCATTTCATAATCTTCAAAAATATTATATTATTCAAAACTGATGAAACCAAAAGATAGTTTAAAACTCCTCATCAGTAATTAAAACAAAAACAATAATCCATAATACTCATTACATTGTCAAAATTCAAACTTAATTAAAACAAGGTAATAGTGGAGCGTTTAAGACATCGAATCAAAACTAAAAGGAAAGCATCGCAAAACAAGCAAGACATACCGACCAAAATTGAAGAAGCAGGAACACTCTACAAAGTCCAACTGCTATCAGAAACTAAGAAACTAAAATAATATTAAAAATGAGGGGTGAGTTCAACCAACTCAGTGAGGAAATAATATTTAATATACATTTTAGATATTTATAATATTAATAGTTTGCAAGATGATTTATCTTGATATACATATATATACTAAACATAATATCATAACGTAGCAGAATACATGTCAGAGATCAGATGACACCCGAAAGTGACCAGATGACACCTAAAGGTGACCACTGTGGGATGATCAGTCGCCACAGGCTGATGCCTCTCTCACCAGCTA
>Ga0325414_1007076_pt1 | contig 11910 bp, 9 predicted proteins | sample PopdelMetagenome_8_FD_206183 | JGI IMG/M metagenome (GOLD analysis project Ga0325414, IMG submission 206183) | Populus deltoides microbial communities from Bellville, Georgia, United States - Leaf-PdKOR-R3 | ecosystem: Host-associated > Plants > Phyllosphere > Phylloplane/Leaf | place: USA... | reverse complement strand
TTGAAATCCGAAGGTTTTCGTGTCCTTGTAACAAAAAAAAAGTGTTTTAGCCTTGCTTGTTTGTTGAACAACTAATCAAAAAGAAAGAAGAATGAATAATTTTGAGTTTCTTAGAGGAGGGGGGCTTTTTTCTCCTCTTGGTTGGCTACCCCCTTCTCTTCTCTCATTCTTTTTATATCCTAAGAAACCCTAGTCTCTATTTTACAAAATAGTTCTCCCTTAAATAGACTGTTTACATTTAAATACTTCAATAACTATTTTCCTAAAAAAAGAAATAGTCTTGCATGAAATCTTCAAGCTTTGACTTAGAGGAGCTAAATTGCTAAAATAAAAACTTGGATATCGGTTTAGATGCTTCAAAACATAATTTGGACTCGTTTCTTCACGAAACCTGTTTGCTAGCAGAATTCAGTTGTCATCTTTGAAAAATCATATCTCCCTCATATAACATCGTTTTTGGCTGAAGATTGGAGTGTTTATAGGCCTTTGAGTCAAGAATCCAAAAAAATTGAGTTTTCATCAATTGGACTTTTTTAGCTCTAGATATTCAAGTCGGAATGATCAAAGGTCAACACTGGCAAATTGTGAGATTTGACTTTAAAGGCTACGATTTCCATGCTCTTCCTTATTGTATTTTCTTGCCTTAGATGTCCAGAAAGGTATGGATGTTAGCTTTTTAATGCCACTGGAATCACTTCATTTCAACCTCTAGAGCTCACGCTCTACACAAAACATCGACTGAAGGTCAAATTTGCCAATTATCTTCAATTTACTCCTTTTTGCATCTTCCATCCAAAAGTGCCTTCAAAACATAAAACAAAGAATATCAAGGCATTTTATATATAAAACACAGGCAAAACACTAGTTAAATATGGGTGAAACTATCGAATAATATGGTTGCATCAATACTTTCATCAATAACTTTAAATAGATTTTTAATTTATAAAAGTACTAATTTAACTCCATAAAGTAATCTTATATGAATTGGAATTTTAGTAGATGACATTTGACTAAGATATTTCTCAATGAGTTATAGGAACTAATTATTATATTCGTCATACATGCAAGTCATGATAATTTTTACGAATCAATTTAATTAGAAAGTTATCATTTCCAAAAGCTTAGTCATAAATAATTCATTATGAGCATTATCTTCAAGTGTTCATAAGTCATCATACTTGTAAAAGTTGAAGACTTCATTAATTACAAAAGAAGCTTTTAACCTTTCTTTGCCAAAATAACATTGATGAAAACTATACTTTTTTTAATTTTCCATACAAAAAGTCCTTAACATCATTTTTATAAAATGTCACAGTCTTCAATTTCTTTGCCTATCTTCTCAATGTCCCAACACTTGGCCATATCAAGATAGATCAAACATGAGTGCATCGTACCTTCTTATATAAATGGTCATAGCTAGTTCTCCCTATCCAGGTTCTCGATTGCTGATATATCTGCTAGTGTTTTTTAATGTCGAGCCTCTTGCCTCATTGCAATAATTTCATCCTCTAACTTATTGAGCCTCTGCAACTGATGTCTATCAATCTTCATCATGTGGTTATTCATGTTATACCAATGTATGGACTCATACAGATGATTTTGAGGCACTTCTTATACTTCTAGTTCTAGCTGTTAAACCCCATTCAGTGTCGCTTACATTAGTTTAGTCGTTTTGTTACTGGTATCTTCTAGATTATTCTTTTTAGCTTGGAGAACTTCTTCGAGCCTTCGATTTCATCTAGATCTTTTCTAACACTATCAATATCATGTTCTTAACTATTGGTTATGTTTAGTCTTTGTTCACTCTACCTCATTAAGTTGCCATTTTAGGGTGTCAATCTCAATGAACTTCACTTTTATGGAGGCTCAGACAAGCTGACACAATTACTTCTAAATTCCTTGTTTTTTGAACCTTGAGCTCCAAGTCCCTCTTAGTTTCTACCATTTGTTTTTCCATGCCCTGCTTGGCAAACTTAATTTGCTTAATTTCTTTTTTGCAAGCCTCCCATGATTTTCTTATTCCTTTTCCTCTTACATCTTTAAAAATATCTTGTACTAGTGTTGGAGGAGTTAGTTATACTCTATTACTTTGGTATATTGCACTCCTAGACATACTAGAGGACCCAGCTTCTACTTAATGCTCCTCGTGTTTGCAATTCCATAACTTGATGGTTTATCATCGGTCATACCATCTAGTGGTTTCTAGTCCCATTCAGTCTAGATTATCGCTCACCATATTTTAGATTATCTTGTCTTTCTTAATTCTTAACGGGACCCCATATGCAAACCTGCCTATAAACCCAGCTAAATTAGCTGCATATCCTAGTCTGGGGGATGCCTTGTATGTTTTCAACTTGTCTAGCTACCATGGATGGTACATAACCAGTAATGCCAATTCATAGGATCCAAGGATGACTACCACAAAACAACATCCAAAAGCCTAATATCATCCATTATGCCTTCCAGACAACAACATCATCTTGCATGCATAAGAATTAAGAGATCCACTGTTGATCACTTTTTCCATTCGATAACCACTATTCCTGCTAAATTTATGTGATCATTCCACCATACTAACTTAAACATCGATTTATAAGCTTGAATATGGTTAAAAATCCAAGAAAAAAAATATATTGCATGTAAAATCTTAATCCTTTTTTTTTGATGTTCTAATAATAATAATCTAAGAACAAGAATATCTTAGCAAGTATTGCGATAGTGGGGCTTATCCTATGATCTTTCATCTTAATAAATGCATCAACAATATCCACACTCATCACAACTATATTAGAGGGGAATAACTCTAGCCTGAAGATTTTCAACCCTAAGATACTTACTCGTTTTAAGATGTTGTCAGACCTAGCTAACTTCTCCTCAAACAACTCACACCATTTATGTCGATGCCACCTCTCATTCCATTTCTTGTCTTTCACCTAAACCGAATTCATCTTTCTATTGAACAACTTCTCAACTCGGCTTGCCACCTTACTGCGCTGATATCGAGAGTACACTTTGTAAAGAGGTCTTGACACTAGAAAGATTTATTAGTATTCTTTTATGTTAGGAGTTAGATCAATAAAACCAATGGAGAAACACCAATAAGATGGGTCGAGCAACTAAATTAAGGCTTTGAGAGTGGTCTTTTGAATAGGAACTTGGAATAGAGTAACCATATTCACTTGACTTTGAATCGTTATTGCTTATTCAACTACATGTTATTCCCAACATTCTTACAGCTCCTAAATGGTGTTAATTGTTGACCAAATATGATATAAATCTATGAGGTTACCCTGAAACCTTTCTTTTAAGTAGTTACCTTTTTGTTGTTTGAGAGACTTGGATAAAACCCAGTATTAAAGCCTTCTCGAATTGAGCTTTTCAAACATCCATCCTAAAACATTATGACAAATTAATGTAGTCAAAGTTTCAATTACATCTAGCCTGTCTTTTATGCCCCACCACAATGAAAACCTTTAAAGTTTGGATCTAACTTGGTTAATTGATCAAGGTAAGCTCTAAGTCTCAACAAGTATATCACCACTTGAGTAGTCATAAACTATCAAGACTAGAAAAAAGAAATAAACATAGATAAGGATGAAGTCCATTGGTATAACTATCTCATGCTTCCTAGCTTCTAGAGGTTCACCTTGTCATGACCTATAGTGCAGCAACAAGCTCATCGAGAAGCCACTACTTCCTCCCTAAATAGGGACAACGTGTGAAAAATATCATGTATCGTGAGTGTGGGGGATGGTTTCATATCAATTCTAGAAATAAATCATAATATAAAAAGTTCGTTTGCAGGTATATTATATATAGACAATTTACAGACCAACACACTAGCAAACACAACACAAAAGTTAATCATTCAGAAAAACAAATGGAATAAAAAATTTAAAAAATTAAACATATCAACACAAAACCATAAACCATAAATGATGCTTATGACATTCATACACAACTTAAACCAAACAAAATTATGGTCCCTGGTGGAGCCATCATTTAGTTATTGGTGGACGTGACCTCCCAACCCTGATCTATTTGCACTCGCTCATACGGGTCTCTAGTGGTTGCTTTTTAGATAGGGAACCCTTTATAAAATGAGAGAAATGATGATATGACATCACACATTCAAATAAAAGAGTCACCACCTAGCGTTAATGATCCTACAAACTTAATAACTAATCTACTAGAGTGTGGGTAAGAGGTTGGTTATATGGAGGGAAGATGAACTCAATCAACAATATCCTTCCAACATCTAGCTTAAGTCCAGCTACAGTGAATACATTAATAATCATAGGAAAATTTTCTGGTTATAATGCATGCAAAAAAGAGTGAAATAAAATAAAATAAAATAAAAAATATATAAGAATCCCTTTCTTGGGAATATGGTGGCCTCAGGACTCGATGGCACGAGTAATAAAATTAACATAGAAGCACATAAGCAAATAAGATTTCAATTATTGACGTATAGGATGGAATTCTTGATTTTTACCACCTTTTAACCACAAGGTGAAACGTCAAACCTAGTATAACCAAACATAAACTACACACAAAATATAATCATCATCATCAACCAACCATATTTCTAGGTTTTTTTTTTTATTATTTATATATAGCATGCAACACATCATCACGTAAAAACAATCACGTAAAATAAGAGAAAACATGCTTTCAAGTGGTCAATCAATGACAAGATGCTATGAGTGAATCGATTAGAAAACCCAAGTTTTAAAAGGATTGATAAAAAAAACAAATCACTCCTGGATGGATTAATTAAACACAACATTTTGAATATGATTAGTAAAGAAACAAACCGCTCCTGGGTTAATTGATTAAGAAACACAAGTTTTGAAATCAACTAGCCAAAATAAACTTATCATAAGTGAACCAATTAAACATAATATTTTAAAAAGGATCTGTAAAAAATGAACTGTTCATGGGTAAACTAATCATGAAACACAAGTTTTGAAATTAACTTGTCAAAACAAACCGTTCATAGGTGAACCGATTAAACATAACATTTTAAAGATGATAGGTCAAAACTAAACCTCTCATGGCAAACCAATCAGAAAAGAAACACATTTTGAAATCAAATGGTCAAAATAAACCATTCATAGGTGGACCACTTAAACATGAGATTTTTTTAATAAAGATCAGTTGAAAATGAACCGTTTATAGGTTAACTGATTGAACATGAAATCTTTTTAAAAAATCAATTGAAAATAAATTGCTTATATGTGAACCGATTAAACACAAGGTTTTGAAAGTAACACGAAATTCATCACACGTCGATGATTAGGACGCAAAGATAATCAAGCAATCGATATACCAAGTCTTCTCATATCAGAGAAAATCAAATCACAATCAAAATCAAATTACAAAATTTGAGATTTCATCTCACAAAATAATTCATGATGATATATATGCAATTAATCAATAAATCAACAACTAATCTCATATGGCAACAATTAATTAAATTATATGATACGAGCCTTTTAATCACATGGTCAAGCTGTTAGTTTATATGTCTTGTAGCCAATTAGTTGGTTACACATGATATTATTTTATTCATGTAGAACATATTTAATTTTATTAAATAAATGTATCATTTATCTTTAATATTCATTTATATTTAATTTATGAATTTAATGTTTGATAAATGAATCTACAGTAAGGATAAAGTTCATGGAACAAAAACATTTTGTAAAGAAAATTATAAAGATGTTATAATTATGAGATTTTTATTATATCAAAGTATTTTTCTTAAATGTTCATGATCAATGGTCTCTTAATAATTGACATTTATTAGAATTGTTGAGACTAGTATATATTATGTTCTTTCCTTTATGAAAGGAAGCATATGATCTCATAAGTTGAGGTATGATAGAAACCTAGAACTAATATGTAGATGCTTGTCAGATAACATGTACACTGAACTGACCCGCATGAGAATTCCATATGGAGATATCACATGCGTTTATGGAAAGGCTCACATGACGGTTGTGTAAGTGATCCTTAGACTTGAGATCACTAAATTATCTTATATAGGGAGTGTTAAGTTTTGATCATGTTACACATTATCTTGATAATGATAACAAATAAGCAAACATTGGATATAAACATAAATTATATGAAGATATTTGAGTGATCAAAAGAGGATTCACCACTTTAGATGAATTAGGGAAAATATTTTACATGTTCTCAAATAGTATTAATTGTTAAATACTTGTGTAAGGTGGAATGAGATTCAATAGGTTCTACAAGAAGATCTTGATCTTGATTCTCATTCATCGGTTAATGGTGGTTGTGTATATCATAGCCAACCAGAGGGAGATTGGTGACGATAAAGTCTCGAGTGGACATGATTTTCCCTTTTCCAACTAATTTTAGTGATGTTGGCCACTAAAGCTGGTCATGTTTTAGTCGAGGGAGGCACTTCTTTTTGTGGTGGTCCAATGTTTGGTGGCAAAAATATGGAGATACAACTATTGGAATTAACGCAATCAATGAGAGAAAATAAGACGTGGTTAGGTTCCAGTGTGTGGTCCACAGTAAGATTAGTGAGCTCACTTGAGTTGGATGATTTGTATTCTCTCTGATTTAATCTAACGATCTAGATCTAAGTTGTTTTAAGCTGGATCAACGACTAAGATCTGTCTGGGCTATGATTCAATGTGGGTCAGCCTAAATCAAGCGGATTTGATCAATGACCAAGATCTTTTTAAAGTTAGACCTAATGATTATGGTTATTTGCAGTTTGATTTGGTGTGGATGAGCCTAAATTAGGTTTATAAATCAACGGATGAGGTGTTTTTAAAGGATGGATTAGGCTACCATGATTTGTTCTCTCATTCTATTTTCATTTTAACAGTCAGATCTCCCTTTTATTTTTCTTTTTTTTTTAAAAAAAAGAGAGCAAAAGACAAACAAAAAGGATGGAGTAAAGAGGGGGGTGTTAAGAATTATTCTCGGTGAACTCTTTTGTTCTAAAACAGTTTTTAAAAAAATCATTTTCTCAATTGTACATTTGCCATAAATAGCCAATACATCACTGTTTCACCCGTGTGAAGTGCAATTATCTTATTAATAAAATTATTATTATTATAAAATCAATATAAAAAATCATTTTGATTGCAGAAAAACCAATTTAGACAACCAAAAATTCCCTTTCGTAACTCTAAAAGTGCTTTAGCCGTAAAATGATAAATTTGATCTTGGTAAATCATTTTTACCAGTTTTGAAGTGGAGAAATTGTTTTTGATTGAAAAAAGGATGGTTTTGGTCAATTTTAATGAGGAACTTAATTTTTGACATGGTAGCTTAGTTTTTCTTCCAAAAAAAATTTTTTTGCCTTAAAAAAATCAAAATTTTGTTTGGAAATATCATTTTTATATTTATTTATTTATTTTTATCTTAAAGCAAAAAATAAAATACAACAAAATATAATAAGTATTGTCTCTATAGATATATCATCTTTATATCTTCTATTTTGGAAGCACAAAAATTTATTTTAAATTTGAAAGCATAAAAAATTATTTTAAATATATCCGTAGATTTATTTTTATTTTTATATTTGTATTTTTATTTTTTTAACTAAACATGTTTTTGTTTCTACTGTCTTTCTCTTTTCATTCACAATATAAATAATAAAATATTACACTCTTTATTTATTAAGGTAAACTCTCTCATTCTTATTTTCAAGAAAAACTTGGGAATTTTCAAGATTTTGTAATAAGAAAACTACAAAACAAGAGTGAAGTTCGAACGACAAAACAAAAGCGAGTTTGGAATCACACGTGGGCCAACAAAATCATTCATCCAGCCGATAGAACGGTGCACTTCTGCAAAACCCACCGCGAATCTTATTCTCAGGCTTCAAGATTTGCAATTGTAAGAGGAAATGGCTTGTTTACACGATCATAGCTGTGAAGATCACGATTGCTCCTCTAACTGGTCTCTCTACAAACACATAGACCTCCCCAAGGTGTCAAATTTCTTCTACTTCACACTTGCATCAAATTCTTCTGCGTAGAAATCAACAAAATAATTTATTGTTTTTTCTTTTTGTTTTGTTGTCCTTCAAAGGTATCAGCTTTAAACGAGGCAGTTCCAGGAAGTGCTAAATCAGTTTTTAAAGCTTGGGAGCACCGTCTCGATTCTTCTGCGGTATTTTTCTTGGGTTTTTTTTTCTTCTGATTATTAATTTAATTTAACACATATGCAATGATAGGGGCATTTGGAAAGCAACGAGGGTGATGCGGAGTTACTTGTTTACATTCCGTAAGTTGCGAATTCTTTTTTCATGTAGCGTGGCCTCTTATTTAGTGATGCTACTAATCATTATCTGGATAATAATGAAATGGGTGCTTACCAAATTATTTGTACCTGCTGGAATCTTGAAGTTCACAGAAATTTAACATTGCTTGTATGTTATTCTCGCCCGTCAAAGAATTTTCTTTGATCAGTTTTCATACCTTTATTTGCCAATCCAGTTATTATAACAAAATAGCACTTTATTCATATAAAAAATTGCTTGACCTCTTTCAATACGGGTAAAATCGTTCCGCTTTGGTGACCTATGTTTTATAACGAATAAAAATGTTTGGAGACTTGGAGGCTTCAATTCTTAAAATGTTGTTGATGATTGTTTTTAATTGCATCACTTTGATTTGGGGTTTGGATATTTTTTTCCTTCTATCTACCTGAGATAACTTTATGGATTTCTTATGTTTCTGTTGGATTAATTGTGGTAGATTCACATCGGATGTTAAGATCAAGAGCATTTCAATTGTTGGAGGTGCTGATGGAACAAGTCCTTCTAAGATGAGAGCGTAAGTTCAACTTCCATGTTGTGTTGTTACTTCTTCATTGCAGTTCTTGAAATTTTGCAAGCGGGAGTAATTCTGAAGCTTCTACAGATGGTAGATGCTGCTGATTTGATGTAGTTTACGCAACTCCATAGAACTTACTCAAAGCTGTTTTAATTAAATTATTGAATGGCCTCGTGTGTGCGTGTGTGCGTGGGTGTGCGTGCGTGGGTGTGCGTGCGTGGGTGTGTGTTTCAGACCCCAATGTTCTCATCATTATGGTAATATTTAGGCAACTTTGAACTTCATATTTTGTATATTTAGTTTTTTTTTGTTGCATTCTCCCTGTTTGGTGTGATAATGTTTGAGTGTTAATGCATCCCTACAAAGACAGGTTCAAGCCAGCCTTATTGTGCAGCATCAATGAGGCATTACCAGCCTTATTGTGTGTGTGTGTGTGTGTGTGTGTGTGTGTGTTTCAGACCCCAATGTTCTCATCATTATGGTAATATTTAGGCAACTTTGAACTTCATATTTTGTATATTTAGATTTTTTTTGTTGCATTCTCCCTGTTTGGTGTGATAATGTTTGAGTGTTAATGCATCCCTACAAAGACAGGTTCAAGCCAGCCTTATTGTGCAGCATCAATGAGGCATTACCATTCCAACCTAGCTAGCGTACTTGCCTTTTTCATTCACTCAATGTATGTTCTTCTTGTTGAGTCATTGGATGTACAATGATTGTTAAGCTATGGAACTTTCCCATCCAGATCAGTTAGGCTAGTTTTTTTAGTAAATATATAAGGAACTGATGTTAAAGCAGCGTTTTGAATAATACAAATTCTCTTTCAATATTCTCTGCTGTGACCACTTTTTGTAACAAAAAAAAAAAAAACTTAGATTTGCTTGCTCTTTAAAATTATTTAGGTTTATCAATCGAGATGGCATTGACTTCTCAGATGCTCAAAGTATGCAAGCTGTTCAGGTATCGTTTCATCCTGGTTGTTGCTCAGCTATCACTAAACTCAATAATATACCTTACTGACAGTAGTGGTTTTTATTGTTTTAAGGAGTGGGATTTGGTTGAAAATTTGAATGGAGTACTTGAGTTTCAGACAAGGTAATCATTCCCTACCGCACTGTTACTTTGCTTATTGAACTCAAATACTTTGTTCCATTTTGTAACTGCCTACCATCTCAATTCTGGAAATCCTTAATTTAATCTCATCTGAACGAGAATGAATACAACAAAGAAGAGTCAAAAGAAATTATATTTCATTGTTTCAATTAAGTTTGGTTCACCAGCAGTTATCTTGTATTTGCTGATTTTATATTTGCTCACATTAATAGATACGCCAAATTTCAAAGTGTGGCAAGCATCACATTGCATTTCCCTGATAATTTTGGTGGCGATACAAGTCAGATACACTATATTGGCTTCAAAGGTGAAGCCACCCAGGTAAATGCACTGCAAAAGATCAAGTTTTACGGCTTTGTGCGTCTGTTTGGACTAAGGATTGGTATCTAAATGACACTTTCTTCTCTACAATGAACAGTTGAAGAGGGATGTTGTTGCCACCATTGTTTATGAACTTATGCCCAACCCTTCTGACCACAAGTAAGTGCTTATACCTCTGTGGAATATTCCAAGCATATAGGGGCACTATTCAGATAATTATGTGCTTGATTATTGATGAGGATTTGATTTAAGATTTGATGTTGGCATGTCCATTTGAGACACCCTGTGTTTCATGTTATGCATTTTATGCAAAATCATTAGTTCTTATGACAAATTAGGATGCTGCCTAATGTTTTCCTGCATAGGCCATGCCATTAATATATGGACTCACATTATGCTTGTGCTATTCAGTTTTTTTTTTTTTTGGAAATTCTTGTTTGTAAGTGATTAGCAGTGGACACAGGGAGTTTGATCTAAGGTGATGTTTTGGTGGTCTTACTCGCTAGAAGTTTAATATTCATCTTGCTTCCATAGAAACCATGATTATTGTAGTAACTTATAAGTCCAAAATATACTTCCTTATATGCTGCTTGATTCTGTTACCCATAGTGACACCTCACTGGTCTAGCTTGTGTTCTCCCAACATGATAGCAAATAGAATTAGATCATAATTCTATTTTAATATTCGTCTTGCTTCCATAGACATCTTGATTATTGTAGCAACTTGTAAATTTAAATGTACTTCCTAATATGCTGCTTGATTCTGTTACTCAAAACTCACTGGTCAAGGTTATGCTCTCCCAACTTGAAAGCAAATAGGAATTAGATCATAAATGCCCTTCAAACAATGTTTTATTCTTCATAACATGTGTAATCATTTGTTGATGGAAATGATGGGTTTGTTCAGGACAAAGGCTGAAAGTGGTGGAGGTTATTCACAGGTGGAATGAAGAAAGGTGCTCTGCTTTGCTTTTAAGGCATGGGTCAAACCTAAACTTATGTTCCATATTCCTTTGTGTATTACCCTTCCCTTTTCCTTGTAATGAAACCTGCTCTGAAACTCTGAAACTCAAACTGTACCTGGCATCTGCTAGTGTGGTGCTTGGTCCTCTGGCGTTTACCATGCAGGCTTCCCATAATGAGAAAGCACAGTTGTTTGAATTGCCTGTTTGTTGTGGTATGTTTATTTTAGGAACTCCAGTGTCTCATGGTTTAATAGAATCATGTGAGAACATAGAATAAGAACTTGCCTGTAAATAAGATTTTGCATGCAGAAAAGAAACCGTCGGGTGGGTTTCGGGAGGGGTCTGCTACATGTCTGGGGATCAAAAAAGTGATCAGCAGATGAAGTGCGAGGTTGATCAGGGTGGGATTACAAGGTGTGGTGGTCTGAAGCGGGACCTAAGCTTTGTAATGATGATCAACATCCCAACTGTAAGAGAATAAACTATAAGATCATACAAGCTGAAGCCAGATGACATCTCGCCTGCTCGCTTGAAATTCGCTTTTCCCAGTTATATACGACACTCGGTTTTTTTTTCAATCTAAACATGAATTTGTATCAGTTAGTGGAAAGGTGAAGTAGTAACGCAATTTAGAAGTAGCAAGGGCTTAAACAATCCACAGCTGCAGCTTAGCTAAT
>Ga0325414_1007075_pt1 | contig 11911 bp, 8 predicted proteins | sample PopdelMetagenome_8_FD_206183 | JGI IMG/M metagenome (GOLD analysis project Ga0325414, IMG submission 206183) | Populus deltoides microbial communities from Bellville, Georgia, United States - Leaf-PdKOR-R3 | ecosystem: Host-associated > Plants > Phyllosphere > Phylloplane/Leaf | place: USA... | reverse complement strand
CTTATTAAGAGAAAGAGATTCGGACGTCATAATCAACATGAGAAGAACGTTGGTACGACATCTGGAAAAGTCACTGTAACAGTCCTTAGTGTTAGTGTTTTTTTTTTTTTTAAGAAAGCTACACTGATATCCCCACATGTTTTAACTTTTCTTGTAATAATAATATGCTGTCAAGAGTCGATTGATGTCAAATCAAAATACAACATCAAAGCCTGTACGATTAATGAAGTCTTCCATTATGTGTTGAAGAGCGAGCAACGTTGTTTCAAGGCTGCGCAGATCCAGCAAGTTTGTGAGCAACGGCTTAATCAATCCTGGTGCTGTGAGCCAACATCATAGCAAAACAGAGAAGAAATTACCCGTGTAAGTAGTGATTTTGGCATTTCCTGTGTTCCTCAATTTCGCGTCATCTAAACTATATAATAATATCGTCTTGCATAATATTGTCTGCCCATTTTTAGGTGAAATGGCTACTTCTGTACAGAGGTTTTTCAGCACCCTCTGTAGAGTAACTGGCTGTGTCAAACTTCATCTCTATTTTACGAAGGCCGTCTTCTTCATCCTTGGTGATGTTTCCTGATCATGTTCAGCTAATTAATTAGTCTTTTTTGAGTGGAGATTAACATGCTCATCAAGCTTTGTTTCAAAATGTTTTCTGAATTTAGGTTTGATTTCTAGCCACAGCTTCGTAAACAATGCTGTGGTGTTCTGTGGATGGTTTACCTCATTGATCTGGGGCAATTGCTTCCACACTAGCTACTATTGCTGTGAATGTTCAAGAAGGTTTATATGTCATTTGCACTTTTCTCATTGCTAACATAGCCGATGCCTACACAGGACCTTATAAAGCAATAGTTTTCAGCACTGCTTCATATGCATTCGTAAGTCGCTCTATTATACATACATACATACATACATACATATACATACTACATACTACATATACATACATACATACATACATACATATACATACTACATACTACATATACATACATACATACATACATATATATATATATATATATATATATATATATATATATATATAAAAGCTTGATCTTTCACTCTAATATTCTTATACTTGAATTTGTATCCAGTTTGTTTCATATAAATTTAATACCCTTTAAAAAAAATCAATAGAAAATATTGAAAACCTGATCTAGCTTATTCAAGAAAATCTAGTCAATGGAAATCATGTTATATGTGGAATATTTCTTTTATGTTGTCAACTATTTTATAGAGCAGTCCATCTTTATCATTTAGGGTGAATACGACCATGGTATGCTACAGGTGAAATAATTTTTTTTAATATAATTAAAATTTTTCAAGTTATAAAAAATTATTTGATATTTATATTAAATTTGAAATCTTCCTATTAGACTATTGCCTGGTTAAAGTTAAAAATCAAACTATATAAAAGTTATTTCAATTTAACTTAATCGACTTCATCAGCTTAAAAATAACTCAAATAACTAGTAAAATGTTAAAATCTAAAATTAAAAAAAAAAAAATACTAAACAAAAAAGGGGCCCTCACAGAGAAGGAGTGAGTCGCACCCCAACTTTTTTAGTATAGTAATCCTTGTAACTTAACATAAGTTATTGAGTTCATATTATCAAAAAAAAAAAAAGGAGTTTTTTACTACGTCAACACTAGCAATTAGATGACAAATTTAGGCGAATAGTATATAAATTAGCTTTTATTTGTTTGGTTTTCAAATGAAAACAGCTATAACGGAATTTTTTTTTTAATATTCCTATTCTTTTCGATCGATTTTTTAGTGCTTCAATTTATAGTCATTAATTTGCAACTAATTAAACGTCCATTTTGCTGCAGGGACTGTTGCTATGGTTTCTTGCTATCCGGTTCTGGGGCAATTCACCCTCCACCGAGATTATACTACTTTATCTGATGATGGTACTAGCAAATGTGGGCAAGGCAAGTCAGGATCCTTGTTTAAAAGCATTTCTACGTGATCAATTAGTCGAGCATAAACCTAACCTTAACGCAGATAACGACCAAGCTGACGAGGTTCCAACTAAACTAGACATCAGGATAGATTATAAAAAAGCTGAGGTTCGAAGAAAATTTTGGTGGCGTATTGCTTCTACGGTGGGCACTGTCTCGTCTGTGATAATGGCCGGAGTTTCTGATCAGAGAAAGATGACTTCTGCATTTTCATTTTCGGTTATGGCATTGGCTTGTTTAACCTTTGCGTTAGGAAAAAGCTTTTACTACGCCGACAAACCAACTGGAAGCCCCCTTATCGTTATTTATAGAGTTCTTAAGGCAGCTTTTGTGAAGCGTCACCTGCAACACGCTCGTGAACCCAATGACTACTACATGAATGATAGTGGTGGATTGCTTCTGTTGCCCGACATTCGAATCATCAGGTTGGTGTAGTATTGTGATTCCCGTAGCCCATTTCAATGGGTTATGGGAATTTGGATGAGATATATAGAGTGTTTATGGATCTATATTCCACCATGATTTCCCTTTGGGCAGGGAGGACAACAAGTCCAACTTAGTATTGCATCTGTAAGCCTTGTAGTTGCCCAACAGGCCCTTCCCCAAGGTCCAAGCCGTGACAGTATCACTTTTTCTTTCCCTATATCTCCTCTGCTCTCTTTCTTTTCCCTTCTGATCTGATCTTCTCATGAGGTGGTGTACACAGGTGGCTGGACAAAGCTGCTCTTTTAGAGACATCCAAGTCCCTCTCAGCTGAAGAACAGGAGCAAAACGGGAGACTTCTCCCAGTCCGAGATGTGCAACGAGTAAAGCAACTTCTTGCATTGCTTCCTATGTGGACAGCACTCCCCATCCACGGCCTCGTTCTGGCAACGGGTTCGACTTTCTTCGTTGTGCAAAGTGAAAGCCTCTATTCTGATCCTGTTTTGTCTATAAATGTTCTGTTTCTACTTCAGGGTTTCGTAACAGTTATAGTTCCATACGTCCATGACTTTTTAGTATCCGGATGGATTAAAAAACTTCCGATGCATCATGTTAGACCGATATGGATTCAAAAACTTCTGAAGCATCGTGTTGGACTCGTGAGAATCGCAATTGGGATAGCGAGCTCTATAATCTGTTGCATGGTATCAATGCTGGTTGAGACTCGTAGATTGAATCTTATTAAAACACGTGGAGATGCTGAACCATTTCCAATGAGCACAGTATGGCTGGTTCCACAGTTTTTCCTGATAGGACTCGTAGAAGGACTGGTTGCTGATGGCTTAGCTGATTTTTATAATGTCCATGTAGATGAGTCTTTGGAACATTATGAATCGCCATTCAACGAGTCTGCAATTGGCGTTGGGAAGTTCCTGAGTGCGGCACTTGTTCTTACTTTGTTAGGCAGCTGGTTTCATGACACTCTGAATACAAGTCATCTGGACAAATATTACATGCTGTTAGGTATTCTAAGTTCTGTGAACCTATGCTTTTATCTGCTTGTCATGTACGCCTACGCATGGAAAGCCCTTCAAGTGAATGGCTCCCCTGACCCTGAAGTCTCGACTTAGATCACTCTCCTCTCGACGCTTCAATGAAATTGCCGGCCAAGGTAGCTTTCCGAGCTGTCAAACTCCAGTTGAAACATTGAGTACGAACACGCCCTTATTGAATCTCTTCAGATAAGTGATTGCTGAAAGATTTGAAGAAATTGGTATGAAACACAATCCCGTGATTAATTTCAGAGCTGTATTAATGACTTTTTACAGGTTCCATCAGAACAAAAATTACTAATCTCCCTCTCCCCTCTCTCTCTCTCTCTCACACACTCAATGTTTACTTCTTTAGTTGCAAATCCACCAAGGACGAGGAGCAAGAGCCGTTGTATCGGAGAAGCCTCAGTAACTAAAAAAGTGGTTGCAATTATTTTTTATATTAAAATATATTAAAATAATATTTTATATTTTTTAAAAATTATCTTTAAAAATTATTCAAAATATAAAAAAAATTAAATTTTTTAAAAATAAGGATTAATTATTTTTCAACTATAATTTTTTTTTTATTGAGACTTGTGCTTTCCATCAATTTGCCAATCTTCAATTGACGACTCTGCCATTAATTAATAGAAGTTTCGGGCACGTGGCTTAGTTTTTCTATATATTTTTTTAATTCTTAGGTTTTTGTTTTAATTAATTTTTTTTCTTAGTGTTAGTTGTCTATAGAAGAAGAAGGGATTTGCATTAACTTTTGCCATTTAGTTTAGGCTTTTAATATTGGGAAAATAATTAGATTTAAAGTTTTCAATCATGCTAATTATATAGAGAATGTTTGACAAGAATGATGAAAAATAACTTTTGATTTTGAATCATAATTAAAGAATCATTTAAAAAAAAATATGATAACAATAATTTAAAATAAATATAAGTTAGATCCATGATTGTAAAAACGACTTAAAACTTTTTTTTTTTTTAAGTATAGTATAAGATAGAATTTATAAGTTAAAAATTCAAAATTGGTGACACAGAATCAAGACAGAATACATAATAGAACCTTGCACAGAAGGAATTTCCATGGATAAGATGACACAATGCATAGCAAAAATGAAGAAACTAGGGTTTCACATATCCTAAAATTACATACCATGTGTTGCTATCCAATTTTTGACCCATGTTTTGATACATTTTCAGAAAAATCCAAAAATACAAAAAAACAAAGAAAATCCAAAAAATATATTTTTAATATATTTGCATCATTTTTAGCATTTTCAACGTCGTCTAAAAAAGAATTTAAATTTTTAAAGGTTTTTCGAATGCGTTCGACTTTTCACGCGTCATTTTTTAAAATTATTGATTTTTCTCATTGAATCGACGTTGATATTGCTCGTTTTCAAAAAAATACAAAAAAAAAAAAAGCAAAATCAAAATTTACAAAAAAAAAAAGAAAGTTGAGGAACTAATTTTGAGGCCCAAAAAACATTTTACCTATAAATACATGTTCACAACCCACACAAAAAAGGGGGGCAATTTTGTACATTTGAGAGAAAAAACACAAAAAAACCCTAACCCTAAAACCCATCTCTTTCAAGGCCAACAACCGCCCCCCTCTGGTCATTTCTTTTCTTCCTCTTCCCCGGCCATCTTCTCCCCCCGGGCCATTTTTCCTTCTCATCTTCCCTTCCCCAGCCGCTGACCATCACCCATCGTCCCTCTCCTCTCTCAGCCTCCATACACAAGCCAACCGAACACCCCCCACTTCCATGGGCCTCCCCCTTTCCCTTAGCCGGTTTTTTCTCTAGGCATTTGAGCTCTCCTATTTTCTTTATGCTGGATCCATTTTGTTTACCCACAAAAAAATTAGTCAAAGTTTGAAGTATAGATAATTTACCCATTTGAGGCGTCATCTGTTGCAATCCTTTTCCTTTACTATAAAGATGATACAAGTTTGTTGGATTCATCGGGTTGGTTGGCAACTCAACAAGATTCTTGCACCCACGTAAGATTAGTATCCGCAAGTTGTGCAAGGTACACACAGTTTCGGACAACCTGTGTTCCGATGATTATGAGAGGTTTATATACCATAGTTGTTTCAAGCTGCCAATCGAGTTAGGCAACTTACCTACATGGAGCAAAGATAACACACGAAGACTCTGGAATCTTCTGAGAAAGTCACTGATTTCCTCATCATTCATGTTTGCCAAAAAGAACTTTGATATTAACAAAATTGTACGCAAATTTTGTACTTCATCAAGGCCCACAAGATTGTCTAGATCTTCAGGTCTAGTTCTTGCATACGATAAGTGACGAGTCTTCTTAGAAAGCTTCCAAGAATCACCGTCATCTAAACAAACAGCAAACTCTCCACACACAAAATTTGCCTAGTCATTTGTGAGGTCATGCATTACGAATAATGGTGAGTTATCACTTGTTCAAAAAGGGACATTGATACAAGATCTTCAAAGTACCTGTATCCCGTTTCTTCCATCTCTTTGGTTCCCTCATATGGTGAAAATAACCCAGTTGCTCCATTTCCTTCAGTAAGAAATCTAAGGAGTAACAAGATTGAACTATGAGACTGTGCCCGCCAGAAGTCAATGTCTCTAATTTCACCATATAAGGATGGTCATTTGAAGAGTCATTTAAATACATTTTGTTAATGGTTGTAGGCCTTGGAAGTGGAAGCACAAACCGGGAACACTTTGTAATTGTGAGTTCTTTTAAAGAATGAAGGTGGCTGGGTAGGCTTTTCCTTAATTTAGGACCTTCAGTTATGCAAAAAACACTTGGAGGCGAGGAAAAGCTTTCTCTTCACTTTCAGTAACATTAGGAATCCATTCACACCATTGTGGCATCCTCTCAAAAGTCAAGCTCTCGAGTGATTTGAATGCAATGCTTGTGGTAGTGCAATGTCTATAAAAACTCACAACCTACACTCTCGACTTTATCGAATGCTTTGCTCATAAGTCTTTTTAGATATGCAAACTGACCGAGTGGTGGTAGGAAGGAACAATGGCATTCACTAAGCCTTAGATCCATTAAGAATGGGTCTATTAACCAAGCAGGGAATCTTGAACCCCCATAACCAACAATTACAAGACAATACACATTCACATCAGGCTTTAGTTGATGAAGCACGCGTTCATCAAGAGAACCATATGAATCATTGCTCCATCTCAAATCTAACTTTTCGAGATCCCTCATGCCTTCCAAATTAGCTCCTAAAGCATCTTGAGCATCGACAACATTTTGAAGCATCCAAATATGAAGTTTTCCCTCTAGGCATTTGAGCTCTCCTATTTCCTTTATGCTGGATCCATTTTGTTTACCCACAAAAAAATCAGTCAAAGTTTGAAGTATAGATAATTTACCCATTTGAGGCGTCATCTATTGCAATCCTGTTCCTTTACTATCCAGGTGATACAAGTTTGTTAGATTCATCAGGTTTGGTTGGCAACTCAACAAGATTCTTGCACCCATGCAAGATTAGTATTCGCAAGTTGTGCAAGGTACACACAGTTTCGGACAACCTGTGTTCCGATGATTATGAGAGGTTTATATACCATAGTTGTTTCAAGCTGCCAATCGAGTTAGGCAACTTACCTACATGGAGCAAAGATAACACACGAAGACTCTGGAATCTTTTGAGAAAGTCACTGATTTCCTCATCAAGGTCCACAAAATTGTCTAGATCTAGTTCTTGCATACGATAAGTGACGAGTCTTCTTAGAAAGCTTCCAAGAATCACCATCATCTAAACAAACAACAAACTCTCAATACATAAATTTTGCCAAGGTATTTATGAGGTCATGCATTACAAAAAAGGCACGCACTTATGAGATGGCAGTTGCTTCATCAGATGGAGGTTACGAGCTTTGTCTTCTAACCTTTCAAGTATTTTTAAAATCTTTTCTAATTTATTGGCCATCTCTCCTTCCTCATTCTTGTTTAAGGATAAAGAAAGGAGATGAAAAAGTTTCACACATGATACATTCCAGTTTGAGAACCAACTACCAAATCTATTCGTTGAGCTTCATTATCAGTCTCAATCAATAAGTCTTCAGCTTCATATATAGCTTCTTTAGCATCCGCAATCCAAGTCTTCAGAACCATCACAGTAAACAGATCTCTCCCAGCTTCATTTATTTGCTTCTCCTCGGCGTCATTGAGCAAGCCATTAACAGTATTCAATGTTTCTCTTAACTTCTTGAGCTTTTCCTTATCGGGCTTCCCACATGTGAAAAAGCCCGGAAGCATAGGAGCAAACTGCTGGCCCAGAAAACCAGCAGCACCTTTCAGACATGCTAACGCATTCTCAACTGCAATGATGGATCTTTGCAAAAGGTGTGTGGACAGGAAAATGGTGAATTAAGTAATGGGGAAGTAAAGAATAGCTAGATTGAGAGTTTGATAGAAGATGTTCAGAATTTGCGTAGGCAAAAGTCAACTAGCTTCCACTGGAGGACGAAGCCACCCAACCTCTTTTACTTTGTTGAAAAATAATATAAATTATATTTTGTGATCTTATTTAACAGTTTAAATTATTTAGTTGAGATAATGTTTTGATATGGTATAAGCGGTCACGAGTTCGAATCTCATTATCCTTATTTATTTGATAAAAATTAAACATAAAGTAATATGGGTCTGTATAAGTTTTAAACCCAAAAAGCTTTCACTTGAGGGGTTGTGTTGTAGAATAATATAAATCATATCTTGAAATCTCATATAATAACTTAAACTATTAGGTTGAGATGATTCTTTGACATACTCTACTTTAATGGATGAAATACATTGTTGGTATCTTTGGTTTACATTATTTATTATTATTATTATTATTATTATTATTATTATTATTATAGTTTTGGTTTGATTATTATTATTATTATATGTACAATTTTTGTTTACATATATAAAATTAAATCAAAATTATATGATTAAAAAAGATAAAAATAAAATAAAATTATAGATAGTTGTTTGAAATCAAGTCACATAAGAAATTCAATTCAATTTTATATGTTTTTGAATTCAATTAATAAAAAAATTAAAATGTTAAGAATTATAGATACACGAATATTAATGGTCAAATCAAAACTATAAAAAAATATGATCAAAACAGAATTTCTTAATCCAAATATTCAAGTTTGGTCCACCGTTAATTTTGAAATATTTACTAGTATATACTTTTATTATTTATATATAGACAAAAAATAGTAGTAAACTTGAAAATATAAATATAAAATAGAGAAAAAATAAAATTAAAAAGGAAGTAAAATAGAGGAATATAATTTAAATATTTTAAGAAATAGATGAAAAAATAAAAATATAAAAAATAGATAAGTATATATAAAAAATAAAATCTAAGAAAAACGGTGGTTATTAAGTTCAATGTTTTAGTCCAAAAGAAAATACATATACCCCACCACAAGTAAGTAGTTTTTTAAAAGATGATTTTATTTTGTACTGTTTTTTACTTTCTTTTGTTTCTCATATTACCAAATTAAGATTTTAATTTTTTCATCTTGTTTTTAAGAATATAAATTTTATTTTAGTTTTTTTTTATCCTTTAACCTATTTATCATTTTCTTTAGCTTTTCATTGTTTCTTCAAATATAATTTTACATCACCGGTCTATTCGTCCAAGACCGATTTCTAAGGAGAGTTGACATGAATAAATTAATTTTTTTAAAAATTAAAATTAAGTTTTAACTAGGTTAATTGGTTAATGAATGAACTCAAGTTTTTAAGGAAAGAACCAAGTCAATTTTTTTCAATTAGCTAAACTGATTTATATATCAAGTTGGCTAGATCTGGATTAACACATCGGGCTGGGTTGGATTTTTTAACTTTGAGATGGATTTCGAGTATAAGGGTTGAATTAAGCAACTTATCTGTTTAGGGACCAATCGCATAAAAAAAATTCAACTAATATGCCTTGTCTTTAACTCAAAGTTATCTCTTCTTGCAGCCTCTCTCTCTGAACCCCCTCGCTCGCCTCAGCTTTCGAAGTCGATTGTAGTTTAATTCTCTCAAAGCTTTATAGGAATGCTGCAGGTGAGAGTTAATTATGAGGTGTCTTGTTTTTTATGTATATATATTTATGGAAAACCTCAGTGTAATTTGTTAATGGTTTCTATGGGATTCTTGGTCTCTTTTTTCCCTGTAATTTTCAGGGAATCACTATGTCTTGATTATCTGGATTTTGATCTGTAGCAAAATATGATTTTTTTTTGCTCGGACAGAAATTAGTGTTGAAAGTTGATGTCCATGATCAGAAAACTATGACCAAGGTCATTAAGACAACTTCTATTCTGGAAGGTATTAGAATCTTCTATTCTATGCTTATTTTGATTTTAAAAAAGAAAACTTGTATGTGCAATAAGTGGTTTGATAATAAAAAAAATTGGATGATCCATCAATGAAGAAAGATTTGACAAATTAAATGGGATTTTGATTCTTGCAACTGAAGGGCAAGAAATCAGTAGAAAAAGGGACTCGATCAGACACAGATGACAGATGTTGTCAGACCCTGAAATCTTTGGTGAAGATATTTTACCAAATTCCTCGAGAAGTTGATCTTTGAGTCTGAGATTGAAGGCAATTTTTAGATTTCAATTTTAGAGTGTTTAGCAGAATCATTCTTGAAGAATAAACAAAAGATGATGAAGTGGAAGATAATAGAAAGATTAATCAAGATGATGGTGAATTTAATTTGGAGATTAGTAAGAAGCAACAGACAATTAGGTGAAACAAGGGCTCAACAAGGTTTCTTTGATTGTGTTGTTGAACTTGTTGTTCCGTGTGGTGTGAAGTTGTTGGGGGACCGTAATGGCTTGTTTGAGCCCACACACGAGCCACTTTGGAGAAGAATTGTGGTATTTTGTACTGTGGAAGATGGATTATACTGCTATGTTTTGTGAAAACCAATTGATTTGTTTTAAAAATGTGCAATTGCATGAATTGAGTAAACGGTTCCAAGTTATCTTCATAATTGGGTGGTGTTGCTTGCATACGTGGAGGAGTTCAACAAAGTAGAGGATATCTGTTTTGACATCTATAATAACAGATGGTTTATCAATACTGGTCTTTGTGAGAGTTTGTAGGGCAAGAAAGACAGCAAATGACTTCAAGTTCTTGTTTTCAAATGGCAAGTAATGCTCAGAATATTGTGGTGAATTTTATGATGATATCTGGGGGCCTGAGCTGCTGTTTGACTTTGACAAGTTGATTAGTACTTAAAAGTGCATTTTTATCAAGGTTTTATATCATCATTTTGCACTTGAAATATCAATAACTCCTTAACTAGAACATGTTTTATAATAACAAGTCTGATAATATAAGATAGCTTTAATTTATGGTAAATGCTCATTTTAAATGCAGGCATATCTCACAATTTAAAGGATTGATTGATGTGATTAACTATTGAAAGTGAAAGGACAAAGAAAAGGCGAAGCTTAGAAACGAGATACCGATTCAATTCAAATTGGGACACTGTTCAGTTATTAGGTCATATCTGGAGCTGTAGATCTTGGATTTCAGTTTAATTTATATGGATAGAAAGATAAGAAATAGGCCTACAATGTTCATGAATAGTAGAAGACCCAAATCTGCCGTTTTCAAATCCAAAATTTGGCCACAAAAGAGAAGCCAGAATCTGTCTTGCAATCCAGCCCAAACACTACTCAGAAGTTTACCCATATCTGGAGTTCTAGAAGGCCAAATGACGTGAAATTTGGTGGGTGGAAGGAAAAGACAATTTCCTACAACTTTCATGAAGAAGACCTACTCAAATTCTGATGGTAACAATGACATTTCATCCAGACAAGAGCTTTAAGGCTATCCACCACGTCCACCAGCAGCACTACTCAGTATTGTAGCCATATCTAGAGCTCTAGTGATCCAAATGCTCTGACATTTTATGGGTGGAAAGATAAGATGATTGCCAAAAACTTTCATGGGAACACTTTGCCAAATTCTGATTGCATCAATGTCAATTTATCCAGCCAAAATGCTTGAGTGCTGCTGTCCACCAAGTCCACTAAATCAATAGTTGGCCACTACATCAATAATCAATTACCAAATGAATAGTTTTGAATTTTAGCCTATAAAAGGAGGCATTTGCCATTCATTTACAAATCTTGGTTCTTCATATCAAGATCATGTTCTTGCTTTCTCTTTATATTTTTGTAATACTTAAGTTTTGCTTTCATTAATCTCTTGTTCATGCTTTTCATTTCCTTTACTATAGTTAGTTAACTTATATCATGTTTATGTTCTTATATTGTTTATTTATGTTTTTCTTCTTCATAATGTCTAGCTAAGTTAATTATGTCAAGGTGAAAAGGTTTCACTAATGGTGTTAGGATAAGTATAATATAAACTCAACATGGACTTTAATGTTTATATCCAAGAAAGTTTGCTATTAACATGTCTTATCATTTTTATCTTATTAATTCTTAATACCTTGC
>Ga0325414_1007073_pt1 | contig 11911 bp, 5 predicted proteins | sample PopdelMetagenome_8_FD_206183 | JGI IMG/M metagenome (GOLD analysis project Ga0325414, IMG submission 206183) | Populus deltoides microbial communities from Bellville, Georgia, United States - Leaf-PdKOR-R3 | ecosystem: Host-associated > Plants > Phyllosphere > Phylloplane/Leaf | place: USA... | reverse complement strand
TGTGAATTGCCAAGTGATGAAATTATCACTGACAAAGGAAATATGAGAAGTGAGATTTGAGGCATAAACTAGCATACATTGAGTGTATGTTAGGATCCCGGGTAAGGGGATCACCATGTATTGTCTAGCATACATTGAGTGTATGTTAAGATCCCGGGTAAGGGGATCGTCACGAATGAACTAGCATACATTTAGTGTATGTTAGGATCCCGGGTAAGGGGATCACCCTGTATTGACTAGCATACATTTAGTGTATGTTAGGATCCCGGGTAAGGGGATCACCCTGTATTGGCTAGCATACATTTAGTGTATGTTAGGATCCCCGGTAAGGGGATCGTCACGAATGGACTAGTATACATTTAGTGTATGTTAGGATCTCGGGTAAGGGGATCACCCTGTATTGACTAGCATACATTGAGTGTATGTTAGGATCCCGGGTAAAGGGATCACCATGTATTGTCTAGCATACATTGAGTGTATGTTAGGATCCCGGGTAGGGATCGTCACGAATGGACTAGCATACATTTAGTGTATGTTAGGATCCCGGGTAAGGGGATCACCCTGTATTAGCTAGCATACATTTAGTGTATGTTAGGATCCCCGGTAAGGGGATCGTCACGAATGGACTAGCATACATTTAGTGTATGTTAGGATCTCGGGTAAGGGGATCTCCACGTATTGGCTAACATACATTTAGTGTATGTTAGGATCTCGGGTAAGGGGATCACCATGTATTGGCCAACATACATTTAGTGTATGTTAGGATCCCGGGTAAAGGGATCGCCTTATATCGACTCCTATGACGATACCAGTGAAATTGGTATCCGTAATGTGATAAGCATAAGTAATCACGTTAATTTTATAAGGTCTGGAATGAAGGTTGATAGTGGCAAAGGGAATGGTTATTAATAGTTTGAATAAGGAAGAGATTTTAATTAAAAAAAAACTAGAAGGGAGAAGTAAATGAAATATGAATGCATGTTACCCTGTTGAAATTATTATATATTCATATTGTTATATTTATTGTGATATTCACCTTGCAATAATATGTATTTTGTTTCAGGATCATCGCATGCACGATAGGAGTAGATCCTAGCTTATGTTCCCTTTTTGAAATCTAGGTTCTAGGGAGTATACCTTTGTATTTTGTAAACATGAAAATGTTTGTATAACTTAATTTGTATAATAAATGTTTAAACTTGATTGGATGAATTTAACATTGTAGTTTATATATCCATATTTCATGTCTATGTATCTATATTTATTTAAATTATCCATCCATAATGATATTTTTGTTACATAATGCATATCATAAATATTATGGTTGATAGGTTTGAGTATAATTGTGGAATTGAAACCCAGGATGATTGGGTCAAGAATTAAGTTATGAGATGCGAATTGTTAGAAGTGTAGACAGGTTACATATCGGTAACTTGGGACCTTCCAGTATAGGGGGGACTTCTTCGAAATTCCTGTAGATGTTAATACGAAGACCATGAATACATATATACAAAAAAAAAATTTACTACTCTGTTTTTTTTATTGACATTAGATTGTTGTTTTATCCCATAAATGAGGGATGTTACATAAAAGATGTGAAAAAAAGGTGGGGAGAAATTTGAAACGAGACAATATACATCTGGAATTGATCAAATTCATTCTACAGATTGTAATTTACAATATGCAAGGATTTCAAAAAATCTCTCCCAAAGTACTCACTCTTTGAACTAAAAATAACCAAAAATAAATAAAATTTCAAGAAATCAAACTAAAAACTCATTCTTGAAGAAATCAGATCAATAAATTAGAAAGTAATCAAAACCCATCTACTAGTAGTAAACCAAGATGGCAGACCAAACTAAAAAAAAAAAACCCATTCTCACACAACTAGACCAATAAGGAGAACTCAAACCATAAAACTTCCTTTCCCTTTTCTCTGCTACAATCCTTATCCTCCATCTGAATCACTTGAGCTCAAGCTTGAGCTGGAACTAGCGCTTGAACTATGAGATTTTTCCTTCCAGCCTTTGGTATCCAATATGCTCGAACTTGAATTTCAAGATGCTTCATCAAATCCATGCTCGGGTTCATGAGGAGCAATTGCTCTGGTTTCTCCAACACCAAATTCAGTGGTGCTCGGTTCACTCTCCTTGATGGAGGCCACTTAAGTTACTTGTACAGAGCTTGATTCCACAGCCTTGGTGGAATTCACTCCATTTACTTCTACAGTACTTGATTCAATATCCTCAGTGGTTTCCTCTTCATTTATCTGTGAATCCCTAGAATCAATCTCCTCGATAGAAGCCACTTCATGTCCTGGTTTATCATTCGGACCCAACAACATTGGCAGCTCCTCAGTATTTCCCTCTGAAACCAGCTTCATGGCGATATGAATATCCTTCAAAGATCTTGCTTCAACAACTGGCAAGACTGGACAGGTTTGCCCAAGATCTTTGGTATCATCCACCACTAGTTGCTGCTCAATTGCACTGAGAAGGATGACCTCCTCAACTTCTACTCCTTCATGAAGTTGCCTGAAATCCAAGTCAATGTCTTCAATCGTTTTAGCTTCAAGGACCAGGATCTCCTTGGTAGATGCCAAGTCATTTACTTCTGCTGTTGCATCCCTTGAATCCACCAGTTCCTCAAAATTCTCTTCTGAGACTAGCTTCATTGCAATATGAATATCTTCTAAGGATTTTGCTTCAACAACTCGCAAATCTGAATTAGTTTGAAGTTTAGGTTCATCCTCAGCTAACTGCTCCTCAACCATACTTGGAAGGATGACTTCCTCAACATTTACTCCTTCATGAAGTTGCTTGAAAGCCAAGTCAATATCTTCAACTGATCTAACTTCAAGGACCGGAAGCTCTGGCTTGAATTTTTTGGCAAGAAACTAAATTCAGGACTAACACTAGTATTTTCAGGTACTTGTTCGTCAGGGAGTGACTCGCCAACAACTTTTACACTTAAGTCTCCAACTGTATCCAATTCTGACAACAATTCTTCATCAATCTCCTTCATCTCATCTTCCTCTTCGTTCACATTATCCTCATAAATGGGGGGCCCATATGTTTCTCCTGGGTAATTATAGCGTTCTAAGACTTGATCCTGCTCAAGCCCAAGACTTTTTTCAGTAACAAGTCCATGGTCCTTGACAGGTTTAGCCTCTGAAGCAGATAATTCAGTGTCTGCTGAAACCTGCTCAACTACCAGTGGAGGATAATCTTTTTCCAGTACAGGCAAATTGCACTCTTCGGAAGTCATCTTATAACTAGAATAGGCAGAATCCAACTGCTTATTCCCATCAACAATGATTTCTGTAACAAGACTCAATGAGTGCAGTTGATCCTGTTTGTGATGAGAGCTTTCTTCCTTATAGGCTACAACCTCCTCTGCTGATCCATCGTCTGACAAAGATGCAGGAGAATCAACAGAAACATTCTCAACAGCTGATTCAGGCTTCATGACCCCATTTTGACCGTAAAAATTTGAATCCACTCCAGACAGCCCAAACTCTGTAATCTCATCCCCAGTATTTTCTACAACTCCTGATCTTATTTCACTTTCATCTGGTGATTGTTCTTGTGAAGAGCCTTCAAGCATCTCTTTGTAACCAGACGCACCCTTCTCCAAGCTCTCAACATGTGCTTCAGATTCTTTATCTTCAACCATTGCCAGAGGTGAACCCATTTCTGATCTGTGTGTGTCAGAAGAAAGAGAGGAAAAAGAGAGAAAAGTCTCAATTGATGGGGGGCTTGAATCATAAACAGTATCACTATGTTGACCGTCATCCACCACTGCAGTTGTCAAACGGAAATCTGAATTATGAGAAGTCTGTGATGAAATGCCAGATTCCACAATATGATGACCTCTTGGCTCCAAAACATGTTCTTGATTGTCATCTGCCAGTCCACTCATTACACATAAATCAAACTCTGGTGAACTTTCCTTCAAAATACCAGAATCCACAATTTGATAGCCTGTTGACTCCAAAGCAGGCTCCCTATGTGAACTTTCATCCATCATCCGACTAGTAAAATGAAAATCTGAATCAAGAGAAGATTGTGTTGAGATGTCACATTTGTCAATATGATCATTTCTGGACTCCAAAATAGGCTCCCTGTGTTCATTATCATCTGCCAACCCACTCACAAAATGAAAATCAGAATCAAGTGAAGTTTGGGTTGAAATGTGAGAACCCTCAATCTGAAAGTTTGCTGGCTCAAGACACATTGATCCTCTTTTCACATCAGATATTTTTTCATCTATCTCTGACAATGAGGATAGGCTTGATCTACCGCTGTAATCCTCCTCACCAGGTCCCATACACAGAAGAATTTCACTTGGGTTAAGCTCCTTAGGAGTTGCCCCTTCTGATTCAGACAAGCCAGAATCTACTTCATGATGGTTTTCAAAGATCCCTGGTGTGATTTCAGCCCCATCAAGGTGAAAATCACCCTCCTCAACCTGTTCATCATCCACAGAATCAACCTCTTCAGATGATAAACTTCCTGGTTCAACAAGGAGAGAGGCATGGTCAACATTGGAAATCATTTCTGTTTCATGAGAAACATCTACTTCATTGATCCTCTTGTCCTCCTCCTCCAGAGCTGAACTAACAGACTCACTATCTGGAACTGAGCTCACCTTTGAGTCACTAGCCTCACTTAATTGCTGCTGGAAAGTGTGATAACTAGTTGCTTCAATAGTAAATCGTTCAGGAACAAAATAAGGCTTCCATTGAAGGTCTTGCCTCTCTTGCCAGGGACCCCCCAAAGTTGATGGCCCGACACTGAAACTTTCAGGCCTTCGAAAAAATGATTCCCTATGCTGAGTTGTTAAGAATCCCTGTTGAAAACTATCCCCCTTAAGATCAGGCTTTTCCTCATGTGAGTTGTAGGGAAGGTCAAAAGGATTTTGTCTTGGCAACAATACAGATGGAGTGGACCCAGGAACATCATCGTAAGGAAAATCAAACGGGTTCCGCCTAGCTGTTGAAATGGATGGAACATTAATGGGAAGATCAGCAGCATCCAAGTCTATAAGATTCTTCTCAGCCATCAATCTCAAGTTTCTGCAAGCCCTTCTCCTTGCAATAAGACTCTCCAAACACAGGTTTCTTTCGAGTTCTAAAGTCCCCAAATCCATGAGATTTTTCTGGTCATCCTCTGTCCATTTGATAGCAGATTTACTTTCATCCTCTTTACTTCCCTGTGCTTCTTCTTCGTTATCATTATCATCATCGCCATCTTCGTCCTCATCTGTCTGGTTTACCACATCCTCCTCTGACTCAATACTGCTCTCATCACTCTTATGAGACCCCTCTGAACCAGCATCAGATCCATCATGAGATATATGAGCTGGTCGAGGAGCTTCCTCATCTAAAAGTAGGTGGAGCTCATCAAGCATTGGAAGAATGTCTGCCATTGAAGCATCTGGAGAGGAATTTTCCGCCCCGTCAGATCCAAAATCAGAAGCCTCATCATCTTCTTCTTCATCATCATCATTTGCATGTTTCCAAGATGATTCCTGAGAAAATTCTAAGTAACCATTTTGAGTTTCAATAAACTCCACCACTTAATTATCTTCAAGGTTCTCATCTCTAAAGTTTTGGAGCAAAGAATATTGATCCTGAGTGCCCTCCTCTTGACTTGTCCCTTCCATGATCTCAAGATTCTCCTCTTGAATTTCCCTCTTCTTTCCTGACTCTAAATTATCAAAATCACTCTTCACTTTAACTTGCTTCTCAAATTGAACTTCCCACAAAGTTTCATCAATCAGTGGCACATAATCTCCTAAATAACCATGACCCTCAATCATTTTATTGTTGCTCTCTACCAAGCTCTCTTCTTCAATGTCTATGTTCCCTACATATCTATCTAATCTAAAGCTCTCATCTTTCTGAACAACAAAAGTGGCATCCTCTACAACCCCTTCCTTTTTCAAAGACGAAATCTCATGGCTAACTTCTTCTTCTTCCTTTTCCGTTTCAATATCAGGAGCATTTGGCTCCCCAAAACACAAAAGGGACCCAAGCAAAATTGCAGTACAAATCAAAACAGGGGATGCAGAGACTAAAAGGGAAAACAAGACAGGAAATGAACTATACAACAATAACAAGTAACAAACCATGCCCACATGAAAAGGGTGTTTACAAACTGATCTGTAACATAATCTAAATAAAATCACCGAAAATTTCCTAATTTGAACTCTAATTTTCATTGCATCAATACCCATTCTCGCTCTCTCTCTCTCTCTTCCTGTCCTTCTCCTATCACAACCATCTTTTTAGCAAAAAACTTAAATAGAAATTAACTAAAATGCACTAGATGCATGAAACTCAATTACTAAACATGACATAAGAAAACCTACAAAAGGAGCTGACAATTGGCAATATAAGCAAAAACCCACCTTAAAAATCCAATCAAATGAAATACAGAGCCATCAGATGAGATCAAATTCAACAACTGAAATCCAATAAAATAATTCACAAAATCTAAGTGACGGCTTTCGGTCAGAGCTCAGAAAAGAGACAAGAAAGATAGAGAAGCAAATCAATCAAGTTGAAAATCAGACCAATCAAATTATGATCAACTTAGTGATAACAGCAATACCTGAGAAGCAGAGCACAATAGAAAGGCAAAAGATTGATGTCAAAGTTTGAAACTCATAGAAGGAACAGATAGAAATGAAATGAATGACTTGCCAGATTGACATACAGATCAGAGGATTAAAAAAAAAAACAGGAAAGGAAATGGAATCCTCTGCTTTTGCTCTTTTCTTTTCCTTTCTGTCTGTATCTTTCTTTTAACAAAGTTTTTTTTCTTTTTGGGTCAGCTACACACATGGAGGGGGAGCTTTCTTTCTTTTTGGAAGAGTGTTCTTCAATTTGGAAATATAATTTTTTTTATTTGAAAGAGATGATCAAAAGGGAAGGTGGCTTCGTAATTGCACTAAAAGCAGAGAAAGAGAAGCTTGAACGTGCAAGGAAAAGAATACTTTTTACAAAAAAAAAAAAAAAAAAGTTGATGCCGTCAAACTATTTTTATTTTTCATGGAGTTATTTATGTTTCAGTTTACAGTCATGCAATAGGTATCAATCATTTTCTTACTGTTGAATTAGGTATTAGTAAAGTTGATTAGCATAAGTATCGTTTAACTGTTAATGACAGCATTAGAACACCATAAGCCCACGCTACATAGAATCAACTAGATGCATATCGTGCAATCTCGCGGGCTTGTAATATATTTGCACGTTGATGTGGATATATAAAAATTTATATAAAAAAATATTACAATTTATAATATTTTTTTTAAAAAATTACAAAATTAAATTTTTAACCAGATTAATATTTAAAAAACAAAATAAACAAAGAAAATTTTGAAAAAATCATAACAAAAAAAAACAAAAGGAAAAAAACCCAATGCAGGGAAACATTGTAGCAATTTATAGTGTTTCATGAGAAAATCTATAGTTATAATTCTCAAACAGCTCAATATTAAAAATAATAAAATCGATAAAGATAATTTTGAAAAAAATCATAACAAAAAAAATCATGTGGAAGAACACTATAGCAATACACGGTGTTTTAAAAAAAAAACTACGAAGATAAATTCTCAATCAGCTCAATATGAAAAAAAAAATCGACAAAGACAATTATGAAAAAAAAAATCATAAAAAAAACCATGTAGGGAAACACTGTAGCAATCCACAATATTTTTAAGAAAAAAACTACAAAACTAAATTTTCAACCAGCTCTATATAAAAAAATAAAATCAACAAAAACAATTCTGAAAAAAACACAAAAAATTAAAAAAAAAGAAGAAGACAATTTTGGAAAAAAAAAAGCAAAAACAAATGAAAAAAATGGAAAAAAACATGTGGGGGAAGTTAAAGCTGACTTCTCAACTAGCTAAATATTAAAAAAAAATCAAAAAAATAATTTTGAAAAAAACATGTGGGGAAACACTGTAGTAAAACAAAAATCATGTAGGGAAACATTATAACAATTCACAGTGTTTTTTTAAAAAAAACTACGAAGCAAAATCGATAAAGACCATTTTGGAAAAAAAAAACAATTTATAAAATAAAAAGAAAAAAAGTCATGCAGGGAAATATTATAGTAATCCATAATGTTTTAAATAAAAAAATTGTATTACTAAATTTTCAACCAGTTCAATATTAAAAAAAAATCGATAAAGAAAATTTTGAAAAAAAACACAAAAACAAAAAAGAATAAAAAAAAAAGAAGAAGATAATCATGGGGAAAAAAGAAAAAAAGTAGAGCCCAAAAAAAAGAAAAAAAAGAAAAAAATATAGGAAAAAAACAAAATATAAAACAAAAAAACCGAACAAACAGAACAAAAAAACATGAAAAAACAAAAAAAAAAAGCATGTGGCGTGGGAAAGCTACAGTACTTTCCCTATGCCTTTTAGAGTATTAGTTAACTAGACTGGTGACAGTTTTATACTGTTGATCCACACTATTTTTTTAGTAAAATATTTAAATATTATGTGTATTTTTTTAAAAAAAAAATGCAAATACTCAAGTTATATATATATATATATATATATATATATATATATATATATATATATAAAGGTAATATTTATAATATGTAAAAAAAACTTTACACACGAGAAAAAAATAATATTGTTTAACTTTTAGCTAATTAAACATGGAATGACAAAATAAGACAAAAAAGAAAAAGAAAAAAAAATAGGTGTAATCCAATTGGATTCAGCAAAGTAAACTTGTAATTTGGACATTAAAAAGCAAGCTAGTCTGAATTATCTTGAAAACTTGTATTCTAGGTCATGAATTCAGAATAATTCGATATAAAAAGAAATTGAAAATAACCACAAAACCATTTAAAAAAAATCAAACGATGATATTGGAAAAGAAAATAATAAAAAAGATTTCAACCCCTATTAATATTTAAAACATGTGACCTGGATCATAAAACCAGAAGTACTATACATTAAAAAATTTAAAAGCCCAATCCATAGGAAATGAAACGTTAAAGGATGATTTGAAAAGAACAAAATCCTAAAAAAATAGCAATTAAAATAATAAGGATTAAAATTGAAAGCAAAAATAAATTAAAGGCCAATAACAAATTTTCATTTCGAAAGTTAAATTGAAAATAATAAAAACATTAACACAAAAAATTAAAAGAACAAGGACAAAAAAAAATACACAATTAACTTGGATTGAAGGGTCAAGGAAAAAAATAAGTAATGAAAAGAAAATGGATCAAATTGAAAACATCATTACATGATAAAAGAATTGAACATGTAGAATTTTTCAACATGTATTTTTACAAAAAAATCTTAAATGTAAATTAAAAAACTTATGCACACATTTAATTAAATCATTCACAAAATTCACAAACTATTTTGTAAATGAATAAAAAAAATTCATCAACAATAAATAAAAAACATAATTAAGAAAACCAAGAAACAAATGTAAATCAAGATATTTAATATCGCAACACAGCTAATTTACCTGATTATATTTAAACCAATTTATTTATTAAAATCAATTTGTAATGGAAATCAACACAAACATAAAATTTATTAATAAAAATAAAAAAAACATTTGTTATAATAAGGTTGCACATATTAAAAATATTATAAAAAATAAATGTAATTTTATAGATGAATCATACTAACCTAAAAAAAAATTAAAAATGCCCACTATAATTAAAAAATAGTCTTTATTTAAAGAAAAGCTAAATAAGCCAAACAAAATCATGGAAAAGGGGTACTAATCAAAATTGTAAACCTCTAGTCAAAAATAGATAAATATGGATTAAATAAGGTGATTGTTAATTGAAAAATGATAAATTAGAAAGAAAATCATATGAATTGGGACAAATATTTTTAGGAGATCAATTTAAAATTTAGAGAAGCTAAAGTATAAAATAGTATATGAAATATTAGTTAATGATAAATCATGAAAATTCCCTAACTAGGTAAAAATAATAATTTGAAGGAGAAGATTTTGTAAATTGGGTGATGTTCTGTGTAAAATAAATGGAAATGTCAAATAAATCAATGTATAACCCTTTGCACGAGAAATGTCGAATTTCATTATAATCCCCACATACAATCGCACTATTGGGACTAAAAATGGCAAAAAACTCAGAAAAAAAAATATAATAATTATGAATAGAAATCTCCAAAGAATTAATCTAAGACCCAAGATGATTTAAGTAAATTATATGCTATGTGAAATTCAGATTTTTGGCATGAAATTTTCAACCATCTAGTTTTACAATAGTGAAGATATCTCTCAATTCGACTTTTGGATCGAGTTGAAATTTTACGTGAGGTCATAAGACATAATTTTTTACCTTGGGTTAAATGTTGAGGTCGATCGGAGTTTGGGAAGGTCCTGAAAATAAAGACACAGTATCAGGTCAGTGCAATAAACCGAAATTTGGGGGAAATAAGTTGGGGTATAATAGTAATTGACCCATAAAACCTAATGTCACTGTGCTTGATGCTACTATTCACGTGGAACAGTAGCTAAAAAGAGACAAAGAGGCTTCTTTCTTGCCTCTCTTCAAAAACCACCACTTGAGAAATCTTTTCAAATTGTGAGATTGAAGCTTGCAAATAGGTTTGTGATAAGAGAAATAGTTTTAGGCTGAAATTAAAAAGCTTGGTTGGGGGAGAGGAACTTGAGGGACAAGTATGGGTGATGAAAAGGAAGAAGAAATTGGTAAGAACTCTTCAATTTGAACTTGAAATTGTTGATAAAAATGTTTTTCCTTAGTTTTCCTTTTTGATTTCATAGTTAGTAAATGATAATTGAAAAACCTTCAATGTTTTAATTCTAGGGTTCTTGAATATGTGTAGGAAATGAGAGTTTCTTTAAACATGGATTAATGATAATGCATGTTATGATGCATGAAAACACTTAGTGTGATTGTCAAATTTATCTTTCATGTAATTAAAATTCTAACAGTTTTACTAGCCAACTTCTAGTTAAATTTACAACTTGAAAATAATGTAATTTGAAGTTGGTGTCTTTATAAACTATATAGTTATGGATATTATCTTTTATATGAAACTAGTCTCGACTTAGTTGGAGTTGTATAACTCCAAATATGAGAAAAACACTGAGTAAGGGTTTAGACTAACATAGTATTGGATAGATTTCTTATGCTTTTATAATAAGTGAGTTTACACATGTAGATGGCAAATCTGGGTGTTGTGTTCTTCATAATAGTTGTAGCCTTATGTATTAGGCTTTCCATAAAGACAAACAATGCTCTAAAAAGAGTTTTGAAACTTTAGTTATGATTAAAACACCAAACAATGCTCGGGGTTGGGTGGACTAAACCAGCCAGGACTAATCAAGCTCTAATATTTTCTTAGAATTTGTTGTTGATTAAAGGTTCTAACACTTGGAACGATGTAGTAAAAAATTGATGAAATGAACACTTAATGTTAATACCCATGTTTCGGCCTATAAAAATTTAGATGGGATAATCCTTGAGAATGTACATGTTGAACTTGATTGTGTACTACTTGACAACATTGTGATGAGCATGATAAGGTTATGGAAAAGAATATGATCCTTGAACATATTAGTAGTCCTTCGTAATTGGAATGCGTAGAACACCTTATGCCACGCGATAATAAATGAGAATTTGATGTTGCCACATGAAGAACACAAAAATATGTTTGTTAGGGGAATGACATAGGTTGCAGGCACCTTAAGAGAGGATAGCAAAAAAAGACCTTTGCAATGTTTGATGGTTCCTCTGTAATAATGTTTGATGAATGTGTGATATTGTCATGGAATAGAAACATTACATGTTTCCTTTACTTCATAAACTTTGAAAGTGAATTTGGTTGTGGTTTATGTCCAAAACTAGGTTGAAGTATGGTCTT
>Ga0325414_1007069_pt1 | contig 11913 bp, 14 predicted proteins | sample PopdelMetagenome_8_FD_206183 | JGI IMG/M metagenome (GOLD analysis project Ga0325414, IMG submission 206183) | Populus deltoides microbial communities from Bellville, Georgia, United States - Leaf-PdKOR-R3 | ecosystem: Host-associated > Plants > Phyllosphere > Phylloplane/Leaf | place: USA... | reverse complement strand
GATCAATATCTCTTACCTCGTTGATTGGATAACAAATCCGTTCGGTCAATGTTGAGAGAAGGTTGGAAGGAACAACATAGTCAGAAATGAGAACGATCCAACGGTGGACGGAGTAGATGTAGCTCCAACAGCACCACTCTCTCTCTCTCTCTCTCTCTCTCTCTTGCAAAGTTGCTGTACTGTTGCATAGTACGTATATGCGTTTAATGAATCATGTATTGTGTGCGTTTATAGGAAAGTTTATTGTTGTGTATTTTGATGACATTGTGATCTATAGCAAGAACTTAAATGAGTATCTTGATCATTTGCATAATGTACTTAGTGTATTGCAACGTGAGCAATTGTATGCTAATCTTAAAAAGTGTACCTTTTGCACTGAGAAAATTGTGTTTCTTGGCTATGTCGTATCTAATTTATGGTATTCAGATGGATGAGGAGAAAGTTAAGGCCACCCGGGATTGGCCTGCACTCCAATTGGTAAGTGAGGTAAGGAGTTTTCATGGGTTGCTAGTTTTTACAAGCGTTTTGTGAAAGATTTCAGTACAATAGTTACACACTTGAATGAAGTTGTTAAAAAGTCAATTGGGTTTAAATGAGGGTAGGAACAAGAATTGGCTTTTGTTCTTTTGAAAGAGAAATTATGTTATGCACCTATTTTTTATGCAAACCTCGTGATCACATGGTCACGCAACCCACACACAAAGAAACCAATTCCTGAAAAACCAAGTAAATCAGGTTTGATAGGAGTGTGACACAAAGATAACTTGTACCTAGGCATCAGCACTATTAGAAACGAAGACCCCTTCCCAACGAATATTGATTCGCGTACGAGAAGTATAAGGATGACACCATGAAGACAGTTGTTCTTCGATAAGTCGTTTTTCAGTTCTTTAGAGAACCATGGAAGGGAGATTATCTCACCAACACACACACACAAAGTGCGGCAAACAAGAAGTTTTATTAATCTGAATTGTCTAACCTTACATGTCTGGTTATGCCCTTATTTATAGCGAATCTAAACTAAAAATAAACCCTAATTGACCCTTTATGTAGACTTATATGATGGCCAGTTACAATTAAACCAAATAATATAAATAAATCCTAAACTAAGAAGAAAATAATAATAACAATAATATATCCAAATTTAATATCCTAAATATAATAGAATCAGATTTGTTGCCCTTTAGAAGTCCCATATAAGCTGCCACATTCTTTTAGGAAAAGAATCCTAGCCAAATAGGAAGTTCACAAGTCAAAAGGAAGTAAATAACAAAATTTATTGGAATGTCTAGAACTTCGAATTTGGTCTTTAATCAAATCGAATGTATCATTCGTGATAAGCTTGATTTGATGAGGAATGTCATACCAACAAAGGAAAACAAAAGGATCCAACGAGCTTGGAGGGTGAATACCATAGATTCTTAATTTGTTAGTTAGCTGGTTGTATTGGTTTCCCTCACGAATCTAGTGAGGTTTCAGTTTTAGGGTCGGTGGCTAGCCTGTAGCCATCTGTTGTTTTATGTTTCTGTTATCATTGTAAATCTGGCGTATGCCCCTTATAATGTTTGTATTTTCTTCTTTTAATACATACGTCAACTTACCAAAAAAAAATAACAAAATTTATACAGCCTCTGTTGACCCGTGTTTCGATGCCTGTCCAAACTCCGATTGATCTGAAATTTGAACCTAAGGTAGGACAACATGTCAGGAGACTCCATGTAAACTTTCAGCTTGATCCAACGATCGGATTGAGAAATAGGACTGTTTCTGTAAAACTGGATAGCTGCACATTTTACATCAAAATCTGAATTTGATCTTGTCTGGATCGTATAAGTTTTGGCTTTACTTAACTTTATGAAAGCATTTGGAATAGAATGTGATGCGTCTGGAATGAGAATAGGTGTTGTTTTGATTCAGGATCGGAGACCTATTGCGTATTTCAGTGAGAAGTAGATGAATTAGAGGCTATCCTTCATACTCCATATATCATGTACTAGCCCATTCAATGATTCTTTAAGCTTCTTTGCCCTAGCTTTTGTAATTGACCCAATTGACACCTCTAATGGGTAGTTGGCATGATTACGCTTGGTAGTGGGCTAATTCTAATCAGATGATAAATTATATGGGAAACTAGAGAAGTGTCATTTATGTGAAGAAAGTGTTATGTTTCTTGGTTATATCATTTCTAGTAGTAGTAGGATTAAGGTTGACGAAGAAAATATAAAAGCAATTAAAGATTGGCTGAAACCATATAGTATTGCTGATGTGAGTTTCCATGGTTTAGCTTCATTTTATCAGCAATTTGTGAAGAACTTCAGTTCAGCAAACCTTTGACCGAATGTTTGAAAAATGAAAGTGAGTTTCAATGGAGCGAAAATGCACAGAAGTTTTTTGAGTTGATTAAAGAGCAGTTATGTACTGTGCCTATTTTAGCGCTTCCAGATTTTGCTAAGACATTTGAGATAGAGTGTGATGTTTTCGGGGTTGTGTTATTGCAAGAAAGGAGGCCTGGTACATTAGTGAAAAGTTTAATGGTGCATGAATGAACTACTCAACTTATGACAAGGAGTTTTACGCCTTAATTCGAGCTCTAGAGGTATGGCAGCACTCCTTATTACCAAAGGAGTTTGTTGTGCATATTGACCATGAATCTTTCAAGTATATTGAGGGTTAAAGCAAGCTGAACCAAAGACATGCTAAGTGGGTAGAGTTTATGGAGTCATTTCCATATGTCATCTAGTATAAGAAGGGGCAAGTTAATGTACTTTCTAATGCTCTTTCTAGTTAAGTCGAGGTGTTCTGCTTTGTGGCTTCCTGTAGCCATTTGTTGTTTTATGTTTTCGTGCACATTGTAAATCTGGGGTATGCCCCTTATAATCTTTGTATATTCTTCTTTTAATATATCTGTCAACTTACCAAAAAAAATTATTTCAAAGCAGCCATGGATGGATATTAGTATGGTCTTTGTACTTGGGTTTCCTAGAACATAGCATGGAAAAGATTTAGTTACGATTGTGGTTGATCGATTCTTCAAAATGTCATATTTCATAGCTTGCCGCAAGATTAACGATGTTGTAAACATAATTGATTTGTTCTTTAGGGAAGCTGTACGTTTGCATAGAGTCCCTAAAAGTATTGTATATGATCGTAATGCAAAATTCCTAAGCCATTTTTGGAAGACTCTTTAGAGAAAGCTTGGAATGAAACTACTATTCAGCAAGTCATGTCATCTGCAAACTAATGGATAAACGAAGGTAGTGAACCAAACTCTTTCTTCTTTGTTGCGAGCTGTTATGAGTAAAGATTTGAAGAGTTGGGACACTTGTTTGCCTATCGTGGAGTTTGCTTATAATCGTAGTGTGCATGAAGCTACAGAATTTTCACCATTTGAAATTATGTATGGTTTTAACCCTTGCGTTCCTATTAATCTGGTGCCTATTCCAATTGATAAGAGGAATTCTATGAATGGGGTTAAAAAGGCAGAAATGATGAAAAAAACTCCACGAATAGGTTCGATCTCATATTGAGGAGAAGATGGCAAAGTCTGCCAAGCATTCTAATAAAGGGTGGAAAATTGTCAGGTTTGAGCTGGGAGATCTTGTTTGGATTCATCTTAGCAAAGCCAAATTTCCAAGAAAGCAAAAGTCCAAATTGATGTCGAGAGTTGATGGACCATTTTAGGTTGTCCAAAGGGTGCATTATAATGCTTACAAACCTTCCTCGAGAGTACAATGTTTCACCTTGGAAGATGTTGATGATTCTGATTTGAGGACAAATCACTTTCAACCCCTAGGGTGATGATATGCATTATGATTTTAACATGGAAGGGGTTGATTCTAATGTGTGTGGGCATTCAGATAGTCCAATGACAAGAGCTTGAGCAAAACAACTATAAAGTGCCTTAACAAGTCAGATTAGCACAACTGAAGCTTCGATGAGTTTGAGGGCTTGCAAACGGAATGGAAATGGTTCAAATATGTTTGTTTGTTTACAAATAAGGCTTGGGTCATTATTTGGGAGTTTTGATGAGTTTGGGTTTGCTGTTAGCCTATGGACCAATGTTGGCCCAAATTTGCTCTTGTTTAATGCGTTGGAAAATAAATCATGCATGCATTGAAGGTTTGTACAAAACGTTATGGTTGTTTTAAGTTTGTGTGTTTATTTGTGTCTTCTATAAGTAAAAAACATGTGTTATTTATTATTTGCATACTTTCTGAACAAAGTCATTTATTTTGGGTCTTCATTATGTTATTTTGGTATTTCCTAGACTTGGAGTGTTGTTCCAAGTATATAATGATATTTTAGACCATGTTTAGTGGCTTTTAGCAATAATATTAAACTTTCCAACTTCTCATTAAGAGAGTTTGCTTCCTTGTTCTTCTATTTTTAGAATTGATTGAAGAACAAATCAGACTTATCACTCTTAATCACAAAGAGTGTGGCGTCTCCTACTTATCAAAGAGTTTCATTTAGACTTTATCCCTCATTTCCATTATAAAGTATGAAATTTTCAGCCTAAACATCAGAACAAAAACCATATAACCAAACCTACCTTCCTTCATCTTCACATCAGATTGTTAGTTTGGGTTAGGAAGGCACATCAAATATTCATCAAAATGGCAGCTGAAATTTAGGTTACATGTGTTTAAATAATTCTGAAAAATTAACCCTAATGGATCTACCCTTGAGGGTTGAACTAGCCCACATACAAAACTGACCTAAAAGTCCAAAATCTAATCTAAACAAGTTTTGGATCCTAGCTGAAAACAAAGTATTAATTAAGTCTAAACAAGCATTAGGTTGTAGCTAACAAAAAGATAAACCCCATAAATCCTAAGTCTTTATTTGTCCAATGATCGTAGAAATCAATATATCATTCAATACCATCAGCCCTTATTTTCTTGTGTACCTAGGATGAATAAGGAATCCTTGTAAAGAAAGGATTCTAAAACATTAATGAATCCTTACCACACTTAGAAACTACATTGTAGCAAATTAAAGATCCTGGTAGAACTAGGAGATTCCCAAAACAAGCTACCACAACCTTGTAGGAAAAGAATCATTGTTAAATAGAAAGTTCACAAGTCAAAATGGAGTAAATAACAAAATTCATATAGCCTGTTCTGACTTATATCACAAGTTTTTCCCGAGCTCCAATTCACTTGAAAGTTTACCTTAACATAGACAAATACCTCTGGAATCTTTTGGTAAAGTTGTAGCTTGATCCAATAGTTGGATTTAGAGTTATACTCAATAGGGTAAAACTGGACGATAGAAAATTATACGTCAAAATTCGAATTTGACCTTACTTAAATTGTGTCAAAATAAAAAATAATCTCTCCAAGGCATAAATGGTTAATAGTTCACGTTCTCATCATTTGTGGTAAAATCAAGTCCATCGCGTAGACATTCATAAATTGCTCTACAATAATTCTTAGTAGATAACCCCAATTTAAGTTTCATAGTACAGCCTAATAGAGGGTGACCATACTTGTTCAATTTATCTCTCTCAACTTAGATACCATGAGGCAGGCCTTGAAAAGTTTTAGAATTAGCAGGAGGAATTTGCAAATCCTCCATACATAGAGCTCGTACGTCTTTGAACCCAAATACATTACCTATAATAGAAGTAAACATGTTATAAACAAAACCTTCTTCAAAAAGGTCTAAGTAGTAAGCTACATATGCAATATATTGATTTTCTTCTCCAGCAACGGGCTCGAAGTCATAACATCATCCATTATAATGATCAAGACTGGTAAGTTCATCGGCCCACATTGTTGTCCATATACCAGTAGTATCTTTGGTCGAGGAGTTACTCGAAATGATATTAAGATATTAGTGTCTTTAGTTTCATAATCGGGAGTATAATAAGTCAAAATACCAACCTTAAATCCAACACCTGCTTTAATCTCTGTTTGTGGTGATATAAGCCCCTCCCTACAACTCATGAATTATGCTCTCACAGCAACAAGGTCCCCTCGATAAGAATTAGGAGTTAATGAGACCTTTAACAAGAATCTCATTTCTTATTTAACAACAAGGTTCAACACCTGCTTTCATATCACTTATTGAAATTGAAAATAAGTAAATAATTGAATTGAATTCGTTCGAGGGACTACAAAATCGAGTGCTAACTCTTATTTCTTATTGAATTAATTAATCAACTTGCTATTAAACATTAATTTTGAACTGCAATTTTTTTAAAAAAAAATTGACCTATTTTTTTATTATTATTATTAGAAGAATCAATCCTACTACTTCTAGTCCTAGAGTTTTCATGCTTGAAAAAAAGAACCTAGGACATATTGCTTAAATAATTGGCCTAGTGCTAGATGTAGCTTTCCCCCCCGGCAAGATGCCTAATATTTACAACGCTCTAGTAGTTAAGGGCCGAGATACTGTCAATCAACAAATTAATGTCACTTGTGAAGTACAACAATTATTAGGAAATAATTGAGTACAAGTTGTAACCCTACTATACTAAAAAACTTGTGAAACTTAATGGAGCTTGAAGCTCCTCATCTTCTTTTTTTATCTTGTTTCAATTCAAACCGTTGCTATGTACAAAGCAAGGTGTGTCGTTTAACTATAGATAGTGAAAGTTGTGTTAATGTTTGTAGTACCACCTTTATTAGTAAACTAAATTTGTGTATTGGTTAGGCATGTTTAACAACATAAATTGCAGTGGTTGAATGATAGTGGTGAAGTGAAAGTGACTAAACAAGCTAGGTTCCATTTTTTATTGGGAAATATGTTGATGAAGTTGATTGCACCAACACTATTGGAAATGGAAACCTCCACCCAACGAATATTGATTTGCAAATGAGAAGTATAAGGATAATGCCATGAAGTCAGTTGTTCTTCGATAAGTCAATTTTCAGTTCTTTAGAGAACCAAGGAAGGGAGGTTATCCCACCAACACAAAAACAAGTGCGGCCAAAGAAGTTTATTTATATGAAAATTGCATAACCTTATATGTCTGGTTATGCCCTTATTTATACTTACTTCAAACTGAAATAAACCCTAATGGACCCCTTATGTGGACTTATATGATGTCAACTTATAATTAATTCAAATATAACCCAAAACATAAAGAAATATAAAAATAACATAGAATTTGGTATTGTTTTGCCGCATATAACTTGAGAAAGTAAAAGCTATTTAATCATAAACTTCAATGGTTGAATGATACCGCATAAAGTGTGGTATTGGTTAAGCATGTTTAACCATATAAATTACAATGGTTGAATAATAGTGATGAAGTGAAAGTGACTAAACAAGTTAGGTTCCATTTTCGATTGGGAAATATGTTGATGAAGTTGATTGCACCAACACTATTGGAAATGGAAACCTCCACCCAACGAATATTAATTTGCAAATGAGAAGTATAAGGATGATACCATGAAGTCAGTTATTCTTCGATAAGTCAATTTTTAGTTCTTTAGAGAACCAAGGAAGGGAGATTATCCCACCAACACAAAAACAAGTGCGGCCAAAGAAGTTTATTTATATGAAAATTGCATAACCTTATATGTCTGGTTATGCCCTTATTTATACTTACTTCAAACTGAAATAAACCCTAATGGACCCCTTACGTGGACTTATATGATGTCAACTTATAATTAACTCAAATATAACCCAAAACATAAAGAAATATAAAAATAACATAAAGTTTGGTATTGTTTAGCCGCATATAACTTGAGAAAGTAAAAGCTATTTAATCTGATTTCCCTAGTTTATAAGTTGCTATAGCTGAATGAACCTTCCTTGCAAGCATAGGATTAGTTGCCGCCCACCATTAGTCCCTTGTAGATTAGGAAAATCTTATCTGATTTGGTTTCCTTGCTGTTGCCCTTTTTTTTTCCTTGATTAGCTTTGATGCGAACCTTATGATCACATGGTCACGCAACCCCCAATCAAGATTGAGATCTGATCCCGGAAAGCCGAAATATTTCTAATAAGAGTGTGACCCAATGAAAACCTGCCCCAAGGAACCAACACTATTGGATTGAGTAGAATGACGCCACGAAGCCAGTTAATCTTTGATAAGTCAGATTCAGTTCGTTTAAGAACTGAAGAATGCAAGAATCACTCTCACACGTTAAAACTGAAAAATTCAGAAGTAATTATCATCAAAGCTGCCGAAATTTTGGCTTACATGAGTTTAAATGGTTCTTGAAAAATTAACCCTAATGGACCCCTTATGTGGACTTATATGAGGTCCCCTCAAAACTGATCCAAAAACCCTAAACTAAAAAGCCCATAACCTGATCCAAACAAGCCTCGGATCCTAGCTCAAAAGAAAGTTTTAATTAAGCTCAAACATGAAAGAAAATAATAAAAATAGCTAATTTGTCATTAAATACCACTAGCTTTTCTTTCCCCGTGTATCTAGGATGAATAAGGAATCCTCATAAGAAAAGGATTCTGAACATTAATGAATCCTTGCCACACTTGGAGATTACACTGCAGCTCATTAAAGATCCTAGTGGAACTTGGAAATTTCCAAAACCAGCTGCCACATCCTTGTAGGAAAAGAATCCTAACCAAAAAGGAAGTCCACAAGTCAAATGGAAGTAAATAACAAAATTCATACAGCCTATATTGACTAGTATTGTGGTGCCTTCTAGAAGTCTGATTGACCTGAAATTTTAACCTATAGTAGGAAAACATGTCTGGAGTGTCCACATAAAATTTTAGCTCGATCCAACAATTGGATTGAGAATTATAACTGTTTCTGTAAACCTGGACTTTTGTGCTTTGTACGCCAAAATTCGAATCTGACCTTACTTGGGTCGTATCACAAGGCTGAACCGTATCAAGCTTGGATTTCCTTGTATAACTTAGACAAATAACAAAGCAAATTTCCTTCTTTGTTGCTGATTTAATTACTTTTTTTTCTATGTTAGGAAAAACATTAAATAACCATTCCCTCTTTAGGAACAAGATCTGGTTGCTTGCCATACTTAATTAGGAGAACAAATTGCTAACTTTCTATCCTTGTAACATTAGGAAAAACATACCTATCAAGTCTATTATGGGGTCGAACCATGAACCCTTTGTTCCACACGAATTGGGCTCTTCTTGGACCTGAATTAGAGGTTGTCTTTCATGCTTTTTAGATGTCCCAAGCTCCTCTAGGTCCATCTTGCTTCATATGTTCTGAACAAGTTCTATCCTTGTAACATTAGGAAAAACATACCTATCAAGTCTATTATGGGGCCGAACCAACAACCCTTTGTTCCACATGAATTGGACTCTTCTTGGACCTGAATTAGAGGTTGTCCTTCATGCTTTTTAGATGTCCCAAGCTCCTCTGGGTCCATCTTGTTTCATATGTTCTAAACAAGCCCCTTCAATGCTTCTTTAAGCTTCGTTGCCTTAGCTCTTGTAATTGGCCTAATTGGCACCACCAATGGGTCATTGACATCATTAGGCTCGGTGTTGGGTTTATCCTCATCATCCCCTCTCTCTTCAAAAGGATTCGACCTCAAATCATCACCTACAACAAACTCTAATGAACCCCTTGTGTGGACTCATATGAGGCCCACTTATAAGTAAACTCAAATAATATAAATAAAACCTAAACTAAGAAGAAAATAATAATAACAATACTAAATCTGAATTTAATATCCTAAATATGATAGGATTAGATTTGCTACCCTATAGAAGTCCTATATAAGATAAGAGAAATCTGATTTGAAAAATTTATGTTGCTGCCCCTTTTAGGTCATTGATTAGCTTGGATTTCCTTGTTTAACTTAGACAAATAAGAAAACAAATTTTTTTATTTGTTGCTGATTTAATTACTTTCCTTCCTAGGCTAGGAAAAGCATTAAATAATCATTTCCTCTTTAGGAATCAGATCTACCGGAACATCCTTGATTGTTTAGGAGAATAAATTGCTGACTTTCTATCCTTGTATCATTAGGAAAAACAATCCTAACAAGGGGCTGGATACAGCAGCCCCTTGTTTCACATGAATTGGGCTCTTCTTGGACATGAATTAGATTAATTAGAGGTTGTCCTTCATGCTTTTTAGATGTCCCAAGCTCCTCTAAGCCCATCTTGCTTCATATGTTCTGAACAAGCCCCTTCAATGCTTCTTTAAGCTTCATTGTCCTAGCTCTTGTAATTGGCCCAATTGGCACCACCAATGGGTCGTTGACATCATTAGGCTCGGTGTTGGGCTGATCCTCATCATCCTCTCTCTCTTCAAGAGGATTCGACCTCGAATCATCAACTACAAACTCTAATGAACCCCTTGTGTGGACTTATATAAGGCCCACTTATAAGTAAACTCAAATAATATAAATAGAACCCTAAACTAAGAAGAAAATAATAATAACAATAATAATTCTGAATTTAATATCCTAAATATGATTGGATTAGATTTGCTGCCCTATAGAAGTCCCATATAAGATAGGAGAAATCTGATTTGAAAAATTTATGTTGCTGCCCCTTTTAGGTTAGCGATTAGCTTGGATTTCCTTATTTAACTTGGACAACTAAGAAAACAAATTTTCCTATTTGTTGCTGATTTAATTACTTTCCTTCCTAAGTTAGGAAAAGGATTAAATAATCATTTCCTTTTTAGGAATCAGATTTGTAGGAACTTCCTTGATTGTTTAGGAGAATAAATTGCTGACTTTCTATCCTTGTATCATTAAGAAAAACAAGCCTAACAAGGGTACGGATACATCAGCCCCTTGTTCCACATGAAATGGGCTCTTCTTGGACATGAATTAGAGGTTGTCCTTCATGCTTTTTAGATGTCCCTAACTCCTCTAGGTCCATCTTGCTTTATATGTTCTGAACAAGCCCTTTCAATGCTTCTTTAAGCTTTGTTGTCCTAGCTCTTGTAATTGGCCCAATTGTCACCACCAATGGATCGTTGACATGAGTAGGCTTAGTGTTGGGCTGATTCTCATCATCCCCTCTCTCTTTAAAAGGATTCGACCTCGAATCATTACTACATCAAAGAGAGTAAGATCAGAAACATTAAAGGTAACACTAATACCATACTCGGCAAATCAACTTTATAAGCATTTTCATTGATCCTCTCAAGGATCTGAAATGGCCCATCTCCTCGGGGTTGTAGCTTGAATTTCCTATGGGCCAGAAATCTGCCCTTGCGCATATGCACCCAAACCCAATCGTCGGGCTGAAAGTCAACATACTTGCGCCCCTTAGTGGCTCTGGTCGCATACACACAATTCCTCTTTTCAATATGTTCCTACATACTCTCATGAGTGTTTTTATCACTTGTGCTTTACGATTTCCATTCCAACTAACCCTTTCATTAATAGGCAAAGGTTATGCTTGGTGTTGGGCTGATCCTAATTAACTAGGGGTCAATTAAGACAAAGGGGAATTTTTCGTTATGTTACATGATGATTGATGTGAACCTCATGATCATGTGATCACGCAACATTATGTGGAATTACATTGGGCTGAATAGGGACATTGTGAATGTTGTAAAATTACAACATTGTGTGGAATTGGAAGACATGGTCCATATGGCAATGAAGGTGAAGAGGCAAATAAAGAGAAGGGGCAGTACACGTTTTCAAATCAATTCGGCTTCATCTTCCTCAGTATAGAGGCCGAATCTGAAGAGAGAGGGGGATGTCCAACCAAAGCCTTATGCAAAGGCCAAACCACCTAGGGCAGAAAAGGATGCTCATACGTATGGGAAAAGTAAATTTAAATCTCAACCTACTCGGGATAGAGATATTAAATGTTTTAAGTGTTTATTAAAGGGGCACATTGCATCTCCGTATGCAAATCAGAAGTAATTGCATACTTCCATCGTGTGTTAGGTGTTGATCAGATGCCTAGGGTTCTGAACGAGGAAGTGATGGAATCGACAATTAACTTGAAACTGTCTTCAACGCAACAGCATGTTCT